>SDBV01001753.1_pt1 | contig 32471 bp, 31 predicted proteins | sample 2277081 | NCBI WGS metagenome assembly SDBV01 (sample SAMN10402039, study PRJNA504765) | marine sediment metagenome | isolation source: marine sediment core GS10_PC15, 223 cmbsf | place: Arctic Ocean: Southern Knipovich Ridge | collected 2010 | reverse complement strand
ATAGAAAGCAGTTTTTAGAGGTGCCCTATACTCACAAATCCTTCTTCATCACCAATAACGCTTTCCGGAATAGCAAATTCTGCCCGTCCGTTTTCGTCGGTAAGTACCTGTCCTAATTCAATGTTTCCGAATGCTTTTTTAGAGCTAATAATTACGGGTGCATCAGACAGGATAATGAACCTGGAGTTTTTATCTTCATATTCAGCAAAGATTTCCACAATGGCATTTTCTTCATTTACCGATGCCAGCAGTTTTGCTTTCACAGGAGGGGCAATGCTTCCCGATCCGGACTGAAATTCATGATGTAATTAACCAGTTTCCACCTGTCGTCTTCTGAAATTGTTGTTTCAAAGGGAGGCATGACACCCCTTCCGTTTGTTATCTTGTAAATCAAACCGCCCTCGGTATTGGCCTGCATTCTTTCAGATGCAATGTCAACCGGCATTGGAACCAGAGCCAGTGGATTGTTTTTACCCGGGTCTCCGTGACAGGACTTGCAATTGAGTGTAAAGATATCTTTGCCCCTTTTTACATTTTCCAGGTTATACGCCGATGGATTTTCTACGGCTGCCCGATCTGCAGGGACGATCCAATCCTGACCCAAAACCTGTTGTGCCGTCAGCAGCAATGCGGCTGCAAGTAAAAGATTCAATGTTCTCTTCATGGCCATTTAGTTTTTAGGTTTTTCTGAAAGGTATTTCCTGTCTATCCCCTTTTCTTCCGCATATTCCCAGATGGTTATAACCGGAAACATCTTCGCCAGCATTGAGATAATTGTTATTGCAGCAAAAAATGAGAATAACATGATCATTATTTCAATGCTGGTAGGTGAATAGTGATGATAAGTTTCAGGTACGTTTTGAACCGGTAAAAACGGATGTTCCATCGTGGGGATAACAATCAAGTACCTTTTGAACCAGGCTGATGCTAACATGAAAACCGATATAACAGTAACTGGAAGAGGTTTCCTGAAAAATTTCAACCTGAGCAGTACAATGGGTAAGGCCAGACCAGCAATTTGTACAAACCAGAATAAAAAAGCATAACCTCCTGAAAATAGCTCCTTTAGATGGACTCCTTCAGCCAATTTCATCTTATATGCCGGCACCAGGAATTCATTGATATTGAAATAGAGGTATACCAGGCTTACAAGGACCAACAGTTTTCCCATCTTGTCGAAAAGCGCATCTTCAAAATAATCCTTCAACCCATACCTAAGTCGATACACATACATCAGTATTATGACTGCCGTTGTTCCTGCAACAAAAGCACCCACTACAAAGTAAGGACCCAGTATTGTGCTGTCTCAACCCGGACGCAATGTTGCAGCAAACAACCACGAGGTAACTGTATGGATGGATAAACCAACCGGGATAATTAATATCATCAGCACGCGCATGGCATGGTAAATGGTTTTATACTGTTGTGCGTGTCCGGTCCACCCCAGGGACAGAATTTTATAGAGTTTCAACTTCCATGCAGGAATTTCTGAACCTAAACGGTCGCGCATTAAGGCCAGATCCGGAATTAATGGGATGTAAAATAGCAGTATTGAGATAGTCAAATAGGTAGATACCACAGTTAAATCCCAAACAATGGGTGATGCAAACCTTCCATGGAGGAATATATTTAACAGCCTGTCGGGACGCCCCATGTCCATCACAATAATAATACCTGTTAAGGCTACAGCGGCAATGGCAACTTGCTCGGCAGCACGGGTTACCGGTTGCGCCCATTTAATTTTCAGCAATTGCAACACTGAACTGATTAATAATCCCACAAGACTGACTGCAACAAAAAATACAAAATTGGCAATGTACAATCCCCACGAAATGTAATCGCGCATTCCTGTAACACCAAGTCCCTTGTCAATTTGTATGATCCATCCCCAAAGTCCGACACCGGCAAACATGATTAAAATGAAAAACCAAAACCTGGTTAATTCATCTTTTTTCACAATGGACCGTGTTAAATCGTAAAAAATCTTATCCAATAACTTCCTCGATTCTTCAGGAGACTCTATTTTATTCATCTGTTAGGGTTTTTGTTACAGTTATGAATCCTGGTGGTCAGATCTTTCTCCTTCATACGGGAATGCCCTGTCTTTTGGCGGAAGATAAAAAATCCGGGGGTCTGTTCCCAGTTCTTTCATAAGGGTGTAGGCAGCATTGTCTTTTACAAGTTCACTGAAACGAACGGTTTCCTTTGTTGTGCCATTGGTAACAGCGTCTTCATTCCGGTCGCCAAACCAGTAAACTCCATTTGGACAGGCCGAAACGCAGGAAGGAAGTTGCTCTTCTCTCAATAAATCGGCACTGAAGAGGCATTTTGATATTGTCCCCTTCTTTTGTGGAACGTTGGCTTCAATGTTATAAGTTACACCTTCGTATTTTTCGGCGTCACGCGGTTCGAACCAGTTAAATACCCTTGCTGAATACGGACAGGCAGCAATACAAAACCGGCATCCGATACAGCGTTCATTGTCAATTAAAACAATGCCGTCTTCGCGTTTAAATGTTGCATTTACCGGACAAACTTTGGTGCATGGCGGATTGTCGCAATGCTGGCAGGGTTTAGGCATGAAATATGGAGCGGTGTGCTCTGAATCCTGCATTTGCAATACATTGATGTGATGTTGCTCCGGCCGCAACTGATGATGGTTCTGGCAGGCTTTCATACATTCACGCGCATTCCGGCACTTCGAAAGGTCAATAACCATGACCCAGCTTTTCCCGGGTATGCCTTCTCTGCCGCGTTGTTGATTCTCAGAAAGAGAAGGCATCTCTGCTGGTTTTAGCTGAGATATGTCAACCTCAACCAATTTGCCACCAGCAGTTAACACCTTGATTTTGTCGCCCGAAACCGTTTCAACCCGGTTGCATGAGCTTAATAAACTGCTGCCTCAAAATACACCCGCGGCACCAACTGAAACCCCCAGTGCCTTCACGAAATTTTTACGAGTTTTTTTCTCCATAAATATGTTTTTTTTCGGGAAATTCCAGCTCAATTTGAATTAGATTGTGAAGTTAATAACAAATTCATATTGAATTATGTAGATAAGTAAATTAGGCTGCTTCTAAATAGATACGGCAGCAGCAGTAAAATATTAACCGATACGCAAATAGCAAATAAAATATGGTTCGATAATCAATGCTTGGATTGGGTTTCTTTTGTACATTTGGGAAATAAAAAAATGAAAATGAAACCCCGGTTGTTACCACTATTTGTTTTGTCCTGCCTCTTCTCATGCAACTCAACCCAGGAGAATTCCAACGTTGAATCTGAGAAAATTATTTTCCAGCCCGAAGACAAAGCAATGGTGGAAAAGGTATTGGACCTTTATTCAGCAGAAAAAGATACGCCAACTTCTGCCGTGATGGTAAAAGTGGGGAGTTATTTAAAAGAAACACCGTACGTTGCCCACACACTTGAAACAGATGAAGAACAACTGGTTGTGAATATGCGGGAGATGGACTGCACCACGTTCGCGGAAAACTGCCTGGCTATTTCCAGAACCATTAAAAGTGACAAACAAACTTTCGAACAGTTCACCTCTGAATTACAACATATACGGTACAGGAACGGGATCATCGACGGTTATCCTTCGCGCTTACACTATTTTAGCGACTGGATATATAACAATGATCAGGAGCAACGGATAGAGGATATTTCCCGGGAAATTGCAGAAACGCCTTTCCCGAAAAAGATAAATTTTATGAGTACCCACCCTGATAGCTACAGGCAACTAAAAGAGAGTGCTCAACTTGTAAGAATAATTGCTGAACAGGAGCAGGAAATATCTGCAAGGGAGATGTTTTTCATTCCTGAAACCAAAATAGCCGAGGTCGAAAATAAACTAATGGATGGTGACATTGTAGGGATTACCACCGGAATGGAAGGCATTGCCATTTCTCATGTTGGGATCCTGATCCGAAATGCGGGACGCATTCATTTAATGCACGCTTCATCATTGGCCGAAAAGGTTGTGGTTTCAGAAAAAACACTGGAAGAATATCTGTTGAACAGTAAATCTGCAACCGGAATTATGGTAGCTCGACCTTTGTAGCTGTCACTTAATTATTTTCTATGAATTATAAATATCTCACCCTTATCACCATTGCCATTTCTATCACAGGATGTTCGAACAGCCCAACTGTTATCGAGGATTCTGACAGTTATAAAACAGGAATCCTCTCCTGGCAACAGAGTCGCCTGGAACGCCTTAAAGGAGAGACTGGCTGGCTCAACCTGGCTGGATTGTTCTGGCTGGAGGAAGGGAGAAATAGTTTTGGGTCCGATCCTTCCAATGATATCATCTTCCCTGAGAAAGCCAGGGCATATTGCGGGATACTGACCCTCAAAGATGGCAACGTTACGCTCCAGCTGGAAGAAGGAGTTGATATAAGCAACAGAGATTCCCTGGTTTACCATATGGAACTTGAAAATGATCAGTCAAAAAATACCACCTGCCTGCAACAGGGAGACCTTTCCTGGAATATTATTAAACGGGGCGAAAAATATGGTATCCGGTTGAGGGATTATAAACACCCCCGGATCGAACAGCTGGACCACATACCCTCCTACCCTATTCAAACGGAGTATGTGGTTGAAGCCAGGCTGGTGCCCTTTGAGGAGCCAAAAATCATGACAGTGGCCACACCGGTTGAAGGATTTACCGAGGAATATAGTTGTCCGGGTGAATTGCACTTCAGGATCAACAGAAAAAACCTGGTACTTTTTCCCTTCTCCTCGGGTCAGGGATATTTCCTGGTATTTGCAGATGAAACCACCGGTTTGGAAACCTACGGTGCCGGCAGATTTATGTACTCTGTGCCCGATTCCACCGGCCGGATCATCCTCGATTTCAACAAGGCTTACAATCCACCCTGTGCATTCAGCCCATTCGCCACCTGTCCCTTGCCACCCAGGGAGAATTTCCTTCCGGCTGCCATTGAAGCAGGTGAAAAATCGGTCCACTTTGATTAATAACAAAAAGATTCAGGAGAATTATGGAAAATACAACGATAACATCAGTAGAAATTGTAAAACTCAATATTCCTTATAAGGAGCCTTTTGTTATTTCACTGGGCGTTATTCCGGAGGCAACAAACATTGTTGTCAATATACACACCAGCTCCGGACTTACAGGAACAGGTGAATGTGCCCCCTTTGTTTTTATTGTGGGCGAAACCCAGGAGACTGTATTTGAGCTGGCAAAAAAGATCGGCAGGCTTATTAAAAACAAAGATCCTTTTGCCATAGAGGACCGTTTATCGGAAATTGACAGGGCTGTACAGGGAAATTTCACGATGAAAAGCGCTTTTGATATGGCATTGTACGATCTTCTTGCCAAAAAAGTCAACCTGCCTCTTTATAAATTGCTTGGAGGAAGTAACAGCCGCGAAATTTATACCGATATGACAATCAGCATCGGGAAGCCTGAGAAAATGGCAAAAGACGCACTGGACTTCAAAGCCTCAGGATTCCCGGCCATTAAGATCAAACTGGGTACAACAATGGAACAGGATGTTGCAAGGATAAAAGCCATAAGAGATGCCGTAGGAATGGAATATCCTGTTCGAATCGACGCAAATCAGGGATGGGATACAATTACAGCCATAAAAACCTTAAAAGCACTTGACAAATACAATATTGAACATTGCGAAGAACCGATTCCACACTGGAACAACAGAGAACTCGCAAAGGTGAGAGACAACAGTCCCATTCCCATCATGGCCGATGAATCTGTATTTGACCATCATGATGCATTTCGTCTCGCAAGCATGGGTGCCTGCGATTATTTCAATATTAAGTTTTCAAAATCAGGAGGGATCAATAATGCCCTGAAAATAATTGCAGTGGCTGAAGCGGCCGGGATCAAATGTCAGGTGGGATGTATGTCTGAATCGCGTTACGGACTTACGGCCTTAATGCACCTGGTGGCAGCCAGAAATAACATTGTACATTTTGACTTGGACTCGTCCCTGATGCTGTCCGAAGACCCTGTAACAGGAGGCATCGAATACCGGGGAAACGGAAAATGGGAGTTGGGTGACAACCCGGGTATCGGGGCTGGTTTCAATGAAGAATATCTGAACTCCATGGAAAAAGAGACCGTTTAGATAACAAATCCCAGTATCAGATAAAGAACAGCTGTAATTGCTCCGGTGATCAATGCATAGGGAAGCTGAGTCTTAACATGGTCAATATGATCCGATGCCGATGCCATGGAGGATATGATGGTGGTATCGGAAATCGGGGAACAATGGTCGCCAAACACACCGCCTCCCATGGTTGCCGCAACCACCAGGAAGAGGTTCGCACCATGCATCTCAGCCATGGGCACTGCAATGGATATCATGATGGCAAATGTACCCCAGGATGTGCCGGTTGAAAAAGCTATAAAAGAGGAGAGAATGAAAATAACAGCCGGGAGCAGCGCCGGTGAAAGCCACTCCTCTGTGATGCCTGCCACATATACACCGGTTCCCAGGTTATTGCAGACATGGCTGATGGAAAATGCAAGCATCATTAACAGTGCGAGAGGCATTAATTCGCTGATCCCCTTCAAAATAAGTTCAATCATTTTCCGGATTTTCATGATCCCCTGGACACGGTAAAGCAACATGGACACCAGGATGGCGGTGGTCACAGAGTAGAGGACGGCTGAGGATCCGGATCCGCGACCCAGCGCTTTTCCAAAGTGATTCATGAACGAGGAGGCATCTTCAACCTGGCTCCATCCGGTATAAACCAGGCTTACCAGCATCATAAGGATCATCACCCCCAGCGGCAGGATCATGTTGATGGCCCTGGGTTTTATTCCCTCTTTCATTTCATAGGATGTGACTTCATCGGAGACCATGGGCCTGGCACCGTCATTGAGCAATTTTCCAGTTTCCCGCGTTCTCTTCTCAGCCCGGGCCATGGGTCCAAAATCTTTCCGGGTAACAATGATCATAAATACCAGGAATATGGCGATCATGGGATAAAAGTTAAATCCCATGGCCGACACCATGGTCCTAAATGGGTTTTCGATACCCTGTGTAAGCAGTAATCCCATGATAAATGCCCCCCAGGCATTAAAAGGGATCAGAATGGAGCTGGGCGCTGAGCTTGAGTCGGCAATGTATGCCAGTTTCTCCCTGGGGATCTTCAACCTGTCAAATACCGGCCTGTAGAGGGTTCCAACGGTCAGTGAGCTGATGCTTGTTTCGATAAATAACAACAACCCGGTGGCCAGTGCCAACAGCTCCACCACCACCCTGCTTCTGCCCTTTCCTTTCTCCTCAACCCGTTGAAGCAGTTTATCCATCCTCAGGATAAAGCCCTGAACACCGCCCGAATACTGGATAAAGATCAACAGGGCCCCCACCAGGGCACTGAACATAATGGTCTTTGTATTCCCCGGGGATTTAAATACATCCACAAATCCCTCCAGGGTAGCAATGGAGCCCTGCAGAATATTCCAATCACTGATGACCAGCCACCCCAGCCAGATCCCAACCACCAGGGATATATAGACCTGTTTGGTTTTCAATGCCAGGATAATTGCCAGCAGTGGTGGCAGGATGGAGAGTATTCCATAATCGTTCATATTACTGCCTTTTCAAGTAACCTGAGCGTGTTTTTATCAGCATTCATTCTTGCATGTATCCCTGTTGGAATGGTTACCATGGTATCGATATGACCAAATGACAGCCCATATGAAACGGGAATGCCGAGTGGCTCGAACAGGTCACCAATAGCCTCCCTTAAGGTAAGTCTTGGCTGGTCATTTACATTGCATTTACTGAAAACCCCCATCACAATTCCTGCAGCTTTTTTCAGATTTGTGGCCTGCAAAAGATGCACAAGCATCTTGTCAACCCTGTATGTCTTCTCTTCAATTTCTTCAAGATAGACTACTTTATTTTCAAAATCGGGTTCAAATTTGCTGCCGATCATCGAATCCAGTACACTTAAATTTCCTCCAATTAATTCACCTTCCGCCTTACCACCGCTAATTGTATAAATATCAAATTCAGGATTACCAACCGTATCATCTTCTCTTTTGTAACGATATTTATAATGGTTCACCGGGTTCATAACAACTTTTGTAAAAGACTTCTGTGTAAATTCATTGAATGGTGAAATTCCCAGCGGTCCGTGAAAAGTAATCAATCCCGTTTGCTCGTAAATTGAAGTGATTAAAGCCGTGATATCGCTGTACCCGATAAACACCTTTGGATGTTGTTTAATCTGTTCGAAATCGAGCAGATCGAGTATTCTTATGGATCCGTATCCTCCTCTGACACACAATATTCCATCAACCTCCTCATTGGTAAACATATGCATCAGGTCATCGGCCCTTTCCCGGTCAGACCCGGCAAAATATCCATATTGCGACAGCACTGAACTGGTGTGGTAGGTTTTGAATCCCTCGTTTTCCAGTTTCTCAATGGTTTCCCCGAGTTGATTTTTATCAATGGGTCCACCTGGAGTTATCAGACCAATTGTACCACCCTTTTTCAGCCGTTCAGGAAAGATCCTGGGTCTTTGCACCCTTTTTTGCCCTTCCTCACCGGGAGTTATACCAGCCAGCGGAGCAAACGGCATGGCAGTCAGAGCACCTGTGCTCCTGAGAAATTGTCTTCTATTCAACATTCAGCCATCAGATAGCATAACAAAAGAACCGTCCATGACAAAATAAACAATATTTTGACACGCAGTGGCATGTTTGATTTTTTCAACTCCCATGCTCTGTGCGTCGAATGATCTCCTCCTGTAGTTCCGGGCCCAGGTCATTAAAATAATCGCTGTACCCTGCAACCCGAACGATGAGGTCCTGGTGCTTTTCAGGATGTTTCTGGGCATCCCGCAGGGTCTCTGCAGAAACCACGTTGAACTGGATGTGATGCCCGTTCATCCGGAAGTAGCTGCGGATCAACTGGGTTATCTTGCTTAAACTGCGATCGTCCCGGAAAAAATCCGGGGTAAATTTCTGGTTCAGCAGCGTTCCGCCGGTTTTCAGGTGATCGATCTTCAGGGCCGAGTTGAGCACCGCGGTAGGACCTTTCCGATCCATTCCCTGGAAAGGAGAGATCCCTTCGGACAGGGGTTCATGGGCCAGCCTTCCATCAGCAGTAGCTCCAACCACCTTGCCAAAATAGACATGGCTCGTGGTGGGTAGCATGTTGATCCTGTAAGTGGCTCCCCGCGGACTTCTGCGTCCGTTGACCGATTCGTAAAACGCATCAAAAACCCACCGGGCATGTGCATCTGCATCATCATCATCGTTGCCATACTTGGGAGTATCATAGAGCAGTGAAGCCCTCAATTCATCGTGCCCTTCAAAATTGTCTGAAAGGACCTGCAGAAAGGTTCCCATGGAGATGGTCTCTTTATCAAAAACATGGTATTGTAAAGATGTGAACATATCTGTAATGGATCCCAGTCCAACTCCCTGTACATAGCTGGTATTGTACCTGGCACCTCCTGCATTATAGTCTCTTCCATTTTCCATGCAATCATCGATAAAAAGGGAGAGGAAAGGTGCCGGTAAATGGGTGCTGAAGATGCGTTCAATGATGTTATTTCCAGTGATTTTGATGTCAATAAAATGCTGTAGCTGCCTGGTAAAAGCTTGTTTCAGCTCATCGAATGACTTGAAGAGGGCAGGATCTCCGGTGTCCAAACCAATCATTGCTCCCGATAAGGGATCCACTCCATTGTGGAGGGTAATTTCAAGCACCTTGACCAGGTTGAAATAGCCAGTCAGGATATAGGCTTCCGTACCAAAGGCACCGCTCTCCACACAACCGGATGCTCCCCCGTTCCTGGCATCCTCCAGACGCTTACCCTGGTTGATGAGTTCCTGTATGATGGCATCGGTATTGAAGATGGAAGGCTGACCGAATCCCGTCTTCACAATTTTCACAGCACGGTCCACAAAACTGTCTGGACTCTTCTTACTGATCTGCACCATGGAAGAGGGTTGAAGCAGCCTCATCTCCTCGATCACATCCAGCAATACATAACTCAGTTCATTGACGGCATTGGAACCATCTTCTTTCAATCCCCCCAGGTTGATCAGGCAGAAGTCGGTATAGGTATTGCTCTCCTGTGCTGTCACACCCACCTTGGGGGGAGATGGGTGGTTGTTGAACTTGATCCAGAAGCATTGAATCAGTTCGATGGCTGAATCTTTATCATGGAGCCCCGATTCAAGGTCCTTCAGGTAAAATGGAAAGAGGTGCTGGTCCAGCCTCCCCGGATTAAAAGAGTCCCACGGATTCAGTTCGGTGATCACCCCCAGGTGGACAAACCAGTAGTATTGCAATGCCTCATGCATGTTGGATGGTGCCTCTGCTGGTACTTTTCGACAGACCTCCGCCATTTGTAGCAGTTCTCCCTTTCTCATCGAATCTGACTCCTTCGATGCCAGTTCATCCAGCTTTTCCGCATGCCTTTCCGCATACATGATCAATGCCGAAGCGGTGATCTCCATGGCTTTCAACTCTTCCCTTTTATCATAAGCCCTCAGATCTTCCATGAAATCCAGTGCTTCGATGGTTGTGTGGATTTCATCAATGATCTCCTTCATTCCCTTCCTGTAGATCTTATCCCCCAGCACCGTATGTCCGGGTGCCCGCTGTTCCTGGAATTCAGTATAAACACCTGCAGAATATGCATCTTTCCATGCACTCTCGAGGTTATTAAATATCCTATCACGGTTGGTCTTTCCCGTCCAGTATGGGATGATCACTTCTTCAAATGCCTTCCTGGTTTCCCGGTCAACTTTGAAGGAGACCTTTTTCCTGCTGTCCAGGATATCCAGGTCTTTCAAAGAGTGCAGGTTGATCTCAGGGTAGGTAGGTGTAGCTTTCGGTGCAGGTCCCCGTTCACCTACTATCAGTTCGCCATTGTTGATGCAGATTGACTTATGTTTCAGGATGTATTCAAATGCCCGGGCCCGCTGAACAGGAACGGAGAATTGTGTGGCAGAGAGTTCTTTATAATAAGCTGTAACCAGGAGTCCGCGCTCCGCAGACAACCTGTTCACTGCTTTCAGGCTCTCTTCTCTCAATTTTCTTACTCTCTCTGTCATGATATTCAAATATCCATTTAAAATTAAATTCAGCCTCCGATGATTACATCCAATCCGGTTAATTCAAACTTTTCTTTGATCCGAGCCATGAAATCCTTATCAGGCTCTTTCACCTCAGGAAGCCTCTGCTTCATTCGTAACCGGAAATACTTGTTCTCTGCTATGCGGTGATAGGGTAACAGGTGAACTTCTTTCAGGGCTTCCTTTCTCTCCTTAATAAAACTGACCATCCGGTCCATTTCATCATCTGAAGTATTAATACCGGGGATTACCGGCACCCTGAATATGATTTGACTTCCATTTTCCAGCAGGAAATCGGCATTGGACAGGATCAATCCATTGTCTGTCCCGGTATATTCCAAATGAAGTTCAGGGTCCATGTTTTTCAAATCAAAGAGAAACAGGTCTGTCAGTTTCGAAATTCGTTCAAATTGCTCACGCTTTGCAAATCCACTGGTATCTATGGTGGTATGCAAGCCATGTCTTTTACATTCCTGAAGCAGGTCAACCAATGCATCTGTCTGGATCATGGGCTCACCCCCGGAGAGAGTTACCCCTCCACCCGATTCCTCGTAAAAATGACGGTCCTTTAGCAGGATTTCCATCAATGCAGTCACTTCAATCTTCTCCCCATAAGTCTTCTTCGCCATCAACCTCTTTCCATTGATCTTTCTCTCCACATCCACAGTCAATGGTTCCTTTGCCTGGCTCTCCGGATTATGGCACCACCAGCAACGAAGCGGACAACCCTTCAGAAACACGGTCGTCCGGATCCCTGGTCCGTCGTGTACCGCAAAGCGTTTAATATCAAAAATTACCAACGATGACATCTCATAAGTGAAAAGTGAAAAAATGGGAGTATTATCCAGGACTTGACTGCTCCTAGAGCATTAATGATATAACATCCAGCACTCGTATAGTCCGATTCCGAAGGTATGGTAAAGGTTAATATGTGCAACGACAGGATGCATAACTGTTGCAAGATAAGCATTAGAGAACAAAAATGAAAATTTTTAAACTTTCTTCAGTTTCCACTTCCCCCTTCTGAAGACGGCAATGGCAATGAAGGTAAGTGCAGCCTCCCCGATCAGGATGGCATAGCAGACCCCGTTGATGTGCAGGCCCATCACAACCGTGAGCAGATATGCGATTGGTATCTCTATCAACCAGAAGGCAATGAAGTTGATCCACACCGGTGTGGCCGTGTCTCCTGCCCCGTTGAGGGCATTGACCATCACCATGCCCATGGCATACACCAGAAAACCGAAGCTGACTATCCGGAGACAGGTCACACCGCTCTGCACCACCACCGGATCATTGGCTCCATCCACAAAGAACCCGATAAATGAATCGGGAATCGCTATGAAAATGATAGAGGCCAATCCCAGGAAGATCATATTAGCCACTCCCACCACCCAGGCTGCCCGTTCTGCCCTTTCAGGTTTATCAGCGCCCAGGTTCTGACCCACCAGTGTGGCTGCAGCATTGGCCATGCCCCAGGAAGGAAGCAACACGAACATAACGATCCGAATGGCAATGGTATATCCGGCCACCACCTCTTCGCCCAGGCTGGTTATCACCCAGACCAGGAAGATCCAGGAAGATGTGGCGATGATGTACTGACCGATGGCACCCAGTGAGAGCTTCACCAGTTTGACCATTTCGGTGATCTTTATGACCATCTGTCTGGCCCTGATCTTCACCCTGTATTGACCCTTTCCAAGCATGTAAAGCTGGTAGATCACTGCCATACCCCTGCCAATATTCGTGGCCACTGCTGCTCCCTTAATCCCCAGCTCGGGAAACGGACCGATTCCGAATATGAGTAACGGATCCAGGATGATGTTCAGTATGTTGGCAAACCACAGGACCCTCATGGAAATGGCCGCATCTCCACTGCTCCTGAATACGGCATTGATGATGAACAACAACATGATGACACTGTTCCCACCCAGCATGATGGCGGGATACATGTACCCCATTTCGACGGTTTCCGCCGATGCTCCCATAAGCCTGAGCAGGTCTTTCGCAAAGAAAATGCCAATGGCTGAAAACAGAAGTGACACAACGATCCCGACAAAAATGGCCTGTACCGCTGCCACAGAGGCTTCCTCCGGCCTCTTCTCCCCGATCCTCCTGGAAACCAGCGCAGTGGTACCCACACTGAGTCCGATACTGATGGAATAAATGATGGTCATCAGCGATTCTGTGATCCCAACAGTGGCTATTGCTTCAGCCCCCAGGCGGGAAACGAAGAATATATCCACCAGTGCAAAGACCGATTCCATGATCATCTCCAGTACCATGGGGATACTGAGCAATATGATGGCCTTGCTTAATGGGATCTGTGTGAAATCACGCTCCGAACCTGAAATAGCTTCACGTAAATCACGGAAAAATTCATGAATAATTAACCGCACTCTGTTTCTGTTAGTTGTTTGATCCTTTCGGCAGCAGCCTTTTTTGTGATCCTTTTAAGTGATTTCCCAAATACACGATAGGTTTTATACACCTTACCCCCCATGTACTCCATCTCAGCCCTTACCTTGGTATTGCTTTCCATTTCGAGATGACTGTCTATATATTCCATCCTCCCTCTCCTTGCTGATGCCAGCATGGCCGATCCTAAAATAGCATCTAGCCCGCGATTCTGGTATGCGGGATGGATTGCTGCAAGTAATAAATTCAGTTGTTTTGAACGTCTTCCTGCAATCATGATTTGAAAGATCCCGAACGGCAACAGGTACCCCCTCGATTGCTTGATCCCTCTGCTGATATCGGGCATTCCGATTACAAATGCAACGGGTTCAAGCCGTTTATTCACCACTGCCTTGATGTACCTTGGATCCATGATCATCAGGTCCCGCTTGGTGCAAACAGGTTTAACCGTAATATCCATGAAAGAGGTTTTAGTGGCAGTTCAGGCGGGGAAAATAGGTTTTTTTCCAGACTTTTAAAACTGATCCGCCAGCTTAACCAGGCCATCACCGGTTAGACGGCTAACGATCCACTGATCCATCTGTATGGCTCCCAGTGATTTATAGAACTCGATGGATGGTTCATTCCAATCCAGAACAGCCCATTCCAACCTCCCGCAACCCTTTTCCACTGCCGTTTTAGCCAGGTAGGCAAGCAGTGCCTTTCCAAAACCCTTTCCCCTGTACTGTTCCAGCACGTAAAGGTCCTCCAGGTATATGCCGGGTCTGGCCAGGAAAGTCGAAAAATTAAAAAAATAGAGTGCAAATCCCACCGGGATCTCATGAAAATACCCCATAACCACCTCAGCCACCTTTTCCTCACCGAAAAGATATCTTTCCAGCTTCTCCTCAGTGGCGATAACTTCATGTGATAGTTTTTCATATTCGGCCAGTTTCTTTATGAAATCCAGCACTATCGGGACATCGCTTATCTCAGCTTTCCGAATACAGAAGTTATCAATTTTTGTAGCTAAAGTCATCTTGATCAGGGTTCAGGAGTTATCGTATGTGGGTATGTAGGTGGGGTGATCCATATAGTATTGCCGGACCTTGTCCGGAAGATTGATAAAACGAACCTTTATATCGGCCATAAATGTCCCAAGCACTTTGTGAAGAATTCCAAGCTTTTTATGCTCCCTGAATATAGTGTATAAATCCGATCCGGTGTCCATCATCAGCATGGCCAGGTAAGTATTGGTCCGCTCCAGCACCCCTTCCATCAGCTCATACAGTGTGGATTCATAACCCGGTTCACAATAGATCCCATCAAAAGCCAGCAGCCTGAGTTCATCGGGATTGATCCGTTTTCTCACCCATTGGATCCTGGTTATTAACCTGATCAATCGGTTGGTCAATCCGCTACCGAAATCAACAATGCGCCAGGTCACAAAATAGACCTGCAATCCGGCCACCACCCTTCCCGATTCTTTGATCACATAATACTGGTCATCTTTGAACAAAGGATCCGGAATAAACAGGGTGTAGTCGCGGTAATACTCCCTGATGAGAGCCAGCATGGATGCCTGTTCTATGCCGGGCAATTGTTCGACCCTGTCAGATTTCCCCGGAATCATCCTGTTGAAACTGAAGCTGGCCATCTCTCCCACTGTTTCCAGCCCCATCTGGGTACTGAAGTTCAGAGAGCGCAGGTTTTTTTGTTCAACGATGCCGTACATGATTGCCGGCACATCTTCTTTGGCCTCTGCCCTCAGTATGGATGGATTGGTACCAACAGGCTGTAAAAAGCGTCCAAGCACCGAGGTTCGTTTCGATTCAGTCTTCATGTCAGCCTGCTCCTTTTTTCGTGTGGGGACTGACCTCATGGGAGCTTTGATGGAAAAGTAACGGATCAGCCAGCTGTCATGGGGGACACCCTCAACCTCAGCCGATCTTCCACAAAAACCAAGCGAACCTAACATCTTTCCACTCTTTCGAAGGAACAAAAAATAGTTCTCTCCAAGGCTTGATAGCCGGTCGGAAAAATTGGTTTGCTGATACCTGAATCCTCCGGGAGTTCCCAGTACGGTACTGTGCAGGTGCTCAATCAACTCATCTCCCGGGGATGATTCCACCTCCACGGTAAGGTCATGGTATGTAAACAGGGTGCGTGATTCACTCATATCACAGATTTCATGGTTTGCCCTCTAAGGCTTGATCCCTTCCTTGTCAAGGGTAAACAGGATCCTTTGCGCCCATAGTTTATATCCCCCGCGGTTCAGATGCAGCATATCTTTCCTGAAGTGGTCCGGATCGGGCAACCCATCCTGGTTAACATATACGTCGTAGGTTTCAATGAAAAACAGATCCTCGTTCCTGTCACAATATTTCCTTATCATATCAGTGGCCTCGGTGATCTGTTCGATGGCGTGCCAACGGCTTGGTGTGGGAGTAACTTCAATCCAGAACAGAGGTGTATCCGGGTTTCTCTCGCGGATCTTTTTAACCAGCGTTTTATAAAGCTGGAATACCTCCCTGGGAGTTCTGTCATGATCCCCTCCTGCGATATCATTTGCCACAAAAATGAGAATGGCCTTGAATTGTTGCGGCTTGATGATCCGTTCAGCATAATGGTTAAAATCGGATAATTTAGCTCCTCCGTAACCACGCTGCATCACACGATAGGGTGCCAGGTCGCTGTGTATACTGTCCCACAGCCGTACACTTGAACTTCCCGTCACCAGTAAGGTATTGGCATCAGCAGGCTCAACCGCATTCAGAGAATCAAATACCTGCATTTGTGCTTCCCAGTGGAGCACATCGTCAGAGTTGATGTATTTTATAACCGGGCTACAGGAGATAATATGCACCAGCAAGGCAGCCAGCACAACAAAGAAAGATTTTTTAAGCATATGCATAAATAATTTATTGATTATTGCATGTCCCATTATTTGAGAACCATTTTCTTTCCAGCCCGTGCGGTAAACTCACGCTTTTGTCCATTCCACCGTACTGTAAATTGCCCGTTTCCATCGGGTACGATTTCGGCCTTTTTCACAAGACCATCTTCCCACCGGATATTAACTGTATAGCCTCCCCTGGCCCTTAATCCCGTTACCGATCCCTGGTGCCACTCTGAAGGAAGTGCAGGCAGGAGGTGTATCTCTCCATCGTGACTTTGCAGGAGCATCTCTGCGATTCCGGCTGTTCCTCCAAAGTTCCCGTCAATCTGGAAGGGTGGGTGTGCATCAAGCAGATTTGGGAATGTTCCCCCTCCGCTGTATTCAATCTGATCATCAGGATGGTAATATCTAAGCAATATTTTTATTGCATCGAACGACATATCTCCATCCATCAGCCTGGCCCATAGAGAGATTTTCCAGGCAATGGACCACCCCGTGCCTTCATTGGTCCGCAATTCAAGCGATCGCTTCACTGCTTCAGAAAGTGAAGATGAGTTGTTCAGGGTGATGCTCCTTCCGGGATAAAATGCGAACAGGTGGGAAACATGGCGGTGCCGGGGTTCCGCATCCTCCCAATCGTGGTACCACTCCTGTAAATTCCCTTTTTCACCCACCCTGTAAGGAAGTATCCGCTTCATGGTCTCCGCCACTCTCTTTCTGAATTGGTCATCGGTTTCCAGTACCAGGGAAGCATCATATACATCCTGGAGGATCTCACGGATCATGGCTAGATCAGATGTTGCACCGTACAGGATTGCACCCTGGTACCCTTCATCGCTGATAAATCGATTTTCAGGGGAAGTGGAAGGAGCCGTAACATAAAAATTCTCCCTGTCCTCCACCAGCATCTCCATGCAGAATTGTGCGGCGCCCTTCATCAGCGGATAAGCATACACCCGGAGGTAAGCGGTATCCCTGGTGAAATCAAAATGTTCCCACAGGTGTGTTGCCAACCAGGCTCCTCCCATATACCAGTTGGCCCACTGGGGATTTCCCTGTCCAAAATCCCCCACCGGATTGGTCATGGCCCACAGGTCTGTGTTGTGGTGGCAGCACCAACCCCCTGCATCATAATAATTCTTCGCTGTTACCTCTCCGGTGCTGGAGAGGTTCTCAATGAATTGCAGCAGGGGCATATGCATCTCGGACAGGTTGGTCACTTCAGCAGGCCAATAATTCATCTCCACATTGATGTTCGATGTGTAATTACTGGACCACGGAGGGCGGAGGTGTTCGTTCCAGATACCCTGAAGGTTGGCCGGTACTGCAAATGTCCGTGAAGAGCTGATCAAAAGATACCTGCCAAACTGGAAATAGAGTGCCACCAGGTCCAGGTCGGCCTGGTCATTGTTAAAACGCTTCAATCGCTCTGGCGTTGTAATGCCGGGATGGCTCTCCTTCCCAAGGTTCATCGACACCCTGTTGAAATAATTCCTGAAGTCTTTGCGGTGCACCCTGATCAGGTTGCTGTAAGGGATTCCTTTCACTTCATCGATCCTGTTCCGGGCCATGGCAACCTCATCCAGTCCCCGGGTGGACGGATCCCTGTCAAATCCATCAAAACTGGTTTCGACGGCCACCACCAGCACAGCTTCAGTAGCATCCTCAACCCTGAGCTCCCCGTTTGAACTGCTTACCATACCATCGGTCTCCTGGATGCCCGTCATGGCACAGAACCGTATCCCCCTCCCCGATTCATATGCAATGGCATCCGGTAGTTCACCCCTGTAGTTGGGCTCACTTTTTATCGGGGCATTTCCCCTGAGCAGGAGTCTGTCACCCTCACTTGATGTTTCAAAATTGAGCTTGCTCGATCCTTTCACACTAAAATTCAACCTGTTCCTGCCCTTTGCTTCCAGCCGGATTACCACCAGCTGATCCGGATGGGAAACAAACATCTCCCTCTGGTACCTGGTGCCATCCATTTCAAATGAAACAACCGAAAGCGCATTGCGGATATCAAGCTCCCGCAGGTAACCTTCTGGTTCACCTTCCAGGTCAAACTCTATGCTCAGATCCCCCAGCGGGGCAAACGATTGGGAAAACTTTCCCTGCATCTCCCTCACCAGTTGATCGGCCAGTTCATAGTTCTCATTGAATAAAGCTTCCCTGACTGCCGGAAGGTGCAGATGCGCATCAGGGTTCATATTTGGATCCACAGGCTCCCCGGACCACAGGGTAGCCTCATTGAGCATGATCCGCTCTACCGTCACTCCTCCGTAGAGTGTGGCTCCAATACGTCCATTCCCCATGGGGAAGGCCTCTTCAAACCGGGATGCTGCAGTATCCATCCGGACAACCCGTTCAGGACTGCGTTCACTTATTTCCGTTACAAAATAGATGCAACCTGAAAATGTAATACTGGCAGAAACCAGCATAAAGAAAGTGAGTCTCTTCATAATGAATAAACATTAAACCGTTTATTCCTTAAAGATAAAACTTTTCTATCGCTGTCCCCGTTTGGTTTCAATAACCACAACACCACTGGCTCCCTGGGATCCATAAAGTGCAGCTCCGCCATCTTTTAGAATATCAATGCTGGTCATTTCACAGGGATATACGAATGAAATATCTGCTACCCTTATTCCATCAACCACATAGATGGCCTCATTGTTGCCTGTCATGGATTTTTGTCCACGAATAAAGATCCCTTCACCCCCTGAGGAACTGGAACCGATCTTAACACCGGAAAACTTACCCCTGATCAGGGAAAACACATCGGTGTAATTACAGAAATCGTTGTTCTCATCTGACAGGTGGGCCAATGCAAATGTGAGGTTCTCCGCCGAAAGGTAACCAAGACCGGTGGCAATCTCCCTGTTTTTTCGAGAATCCTTGAAAATCAGGTTTGCTGAAATGAAATCATCATCCTCATCAACCCTTTGACTCATGGATTGAAAAACCTTTCCTTTGATCTGAATAATATCCTTCTCATTGCACACCAGCTCAAATTGACCCAGGGAATCGGTCATTACTGTAGATTTTGCTTTCTTGGAAGCAACCTCAACATTCTTTACCGGGAAATTGGTTAAAAGCGGTAAGCTTTCCCTTCACCACCCTTGTCTGGGTAAATGCAGATGAGGCCAGAAAAAATAATAATACTGCGAATGCTGTTGATTTCATGGTTGGCTCGTTTTAGGTTTCCGAATCTGGTATTAAGATGCACTTCGAGCGAAAATCCCTATCCATAAATACACTTTTCTACAGAAAACTACAAATACCAAGCTATGTTGGCTTCACAATTTGTGATATTACCCTGATGTGTTCCGGGGTGGTACCACAGCAGCCGCCAAAAATATTTACACCTGCTTCTATGAGTGCCCTGGTCTGGGACGCCATTTCAGCAGGAGTTTCAGGAAATACAGTTTTACCATCTTCATAGACTGGCAATCCGGCATTGGCATGAACAAGCAATGGGATATCCTTATCTGCTTTTCTCACTTCCTTTACAATGTCAACCATTCCGGCAATTCCATTTCCACAATTTGCGCCAAATATATCTGCACCTGCCGATTTTGAACTCTCCAATGCCTCAATCACCGTTGTTCCCATCATGGTACGGTACTCACCCGCCTGTGTCCTTTCAAAGGTAAATGTGCATGCCACCTCCAGTGCTGAAACTTCTTTGGCCGCTTTTATGGCCAGTGTGGCCTCCTGGGTATCCGACATGGTTTCAATCAGTATTCCATCAACTCCCCCATCCATAAGACCCCTTGCCTGATCCTTAAATCCTTCCAGCAATTGATCCTCCTCCACCTCCCCCATGAAAACCATCTTTCCGGTTGGACCAATGGAACCCAATACCAGTACTTTGTCACCGGCTGCACGCCTGGATATTTCGGCTGCAGCCCGGTTAATTTCGTATACCTGGTCACCGAGGCCATAGGCTTCCAGCTTGAACGGGCTCCCTCCAAAGCTGTTAGTCAGAATTACATCAGCCCCGGCATCAACATAGCTCCTCGCGATTGCAAACACATCATCGGGCCGGCTCAGGTTCCACGATTCAGGAGATTCATCGGCAGACAACCCCTTGTGATGTAAAAATGTTCCCCATGCACCGTCAGACACCAGAACATCACCACGATTCAATCTTTCCTGAATTCTTCCCATTTGGATTTTAAGCGTATTGACTCTCCTCGCAGCAGCTGCGAGCATAATTCAAAATGAATATTAACCTTTCGATCCCAAAGTTAATACCTGTAATTGAATTTCTGATACAATAAAGTCCTATATTTAAATGGTCACATGCTATGAACAACTCTGAATGAACCAATGCACCACTTCAATGAAACCAACATCCCTGAAAAAAATTGTTTTACTGCGGCTCGCTCTCCTTTTAATGACCGCTTCGGGCTTATATGCACAAAACGAAGTAACCATTGCCTTTGATACATCAATTCCTCAACTTCAGTTTGCTGCTGAAGAGATTCGGGGCACACTCTCTTCAGCCTCTTATGTTACAAGCCTCATACCAATCCGGGAGATTGGTCATTCCGATGAAGGCATCACGATCATACTGGGAAGCATAAAGGACAAAGCCATCCTGAATATCATGGACCACGGTGGTGTGAAAAAGGACCAATCCATCGCCGGGGAGGGTTTCCAGATCAAAATCAGAGGCGGCATATATTGGATTATCGGAGGGGATCCTCCAGGTGCTATGTACGGGGGACTGGAGTTTGCCGAGCAGGTGAAGTTGTATGGCCTGGATGGGGTGACTGAAACAGTAAAAAATCCATATATGGCCATGCGTGGCTCAAAGTTCAATATCCCGCTGGATGTAAGAACCCCCAGCTACAGTGATTTGTGTGATGCAGCCCAGAAAAACATTGCCGAAATGTGGAGCATGGAATTCTGGCAGGCGTACCTGGACCAGATGGCCCGGTACCGTTACAATTTCATTTCCCTCTGGAATCTCCATCCTTTCCCCTCCATGGTAAAGGTACCCGCGTACCCCGATGTTGCCCTGGATGATGTGATGCAGTCCAACGGACCTTTTGATGAGAATTACACATTGTGGGGAGTGGGTTTTGACGGGCCATCGATCATGAACGATGTGAGGATGGTGAAAAAGATAACCATGGATGAAAAAATTGAGTTCTGGAAAGAGGTCATGGCCTACGGGAAATCAAGGAACATCGATTTTTATATGGTCACCTGGAATATTTTTATCTATGGTACGGAAGGAAAATATGGAATCACCGATGATATCGAAAATGAGGTAACGGTCGACTATTTCCGGAAGTCGGTGGAACAGATGTTCCTCACTTACCCCGACCTTGCGGGTATCGGCCTGACTACCGGAGAGAATATGCAGGATGCAAAGTTTGAGCAAAAGGAAGAGTGGGCATTCAATACCTATGGACAGGGCACCATGGATGCTGCGAAAAAACAACCGGATAGAAACTTTACCTTCCTGCACAGGCAGCACCAGACCGGGGCCCTCAATATTGCGGAGACATTCAAACCTCTACTGGAAACAGAGAACATCGATTTCCTGTTCAGTTTCAAATATGCCAAGGCCCATGTTTTCAGCTCCATCAATCAACCCTTCTGCAACAACTTTGTCAAGGAGATAGAAGGGATGAAGACCATCTGGACCCTCAGGAATGATGACAATTACTATTTCCGATGGGGTGGCGCCAGGTTTGTACGTGATTTTATTGAAAACATCCCCTATGACGTTTCTGAAGGATTCTATTATGGATCTGACCAGTGGATCTGGGGAAGGGAGTTTCTCAGCAAATCGCCCGAATCTCCCCGTCAGTTAGAGGTGACAAAACATTGGTACCACTGGTTGCTGTGGGGACGCCTTGGATATGATCCCACCATCCAGGATCAACGGTTTATTGATATGTTAGGAAACCATTTTCCAGAGGTAGATGGAACCCAATTATTCACAGCCTGGCAGGAAGCCTCCATGATCTATCCGAAAACAACCGGGTTTCACTGGGGTGCCCTCGACTTTCAATGGTATATTGAGGCTTGCAAGAGCCGTCCGGGCCCGGCACAGACTGAGACCGGTTTTCACGATATAAACCGATTCATTACCCTGCCACCTCATCCCGGAACCGGCTACCAGTCCATTCCCGATTATGTGAAGATGGTTAAAGCCGGTGCTACATCCGACCTGGTCTCCCCTCCTGAACTGGCCAGCCAGATCCATGCACATGCTGACAGGGCCATGGAAATCCTGGAGGCCATGGATCCAGCAGAAAACAGAGAACTCGGGATCACCCTGGATGACATCCGGTGCATGGCCTGCCTGGGCAAGTATTATGCTTTCAAGATTGAAGGGGCAACAGATCTCCACCTGTTCCGTGAAATGGATGAGCAGAAAAAGGAGAACCGGCACAATGCCGTGGATCACCTCACAAGGGCATCTGTCTACTGGGAGATGTATACAGGAAGAGCCAGAAAGAACTACACCAATCCACTCTGGACCAACCGGGTGGGATATGTGGATTGGGACAAGATAACCCATTGGGTCCAGGACGATATCACTGAAGCAAAAAATGCCCTTTAAGTCATCATATAAAACCATCATGAAAACCATCTTTTCAGACCCTGCATGAAAAAACGAACCTTCCCCATCCGACTGCTGCTGGTCTTCTCCACCTTCATGCTCACCGTTCTGCTCTATATTGACAGGGCCTGTATCTCAGCTGCCAGGGAGGAAATTTCCGATGATCTAAATTTCGACCTCACCGACTTCGGGTGGGTCATGGCCATATTCACCCTTGGATATGCATTGTTCCAGACCCCCGCCGGAAAATGGGCTGATCAGAAGGGACCCCGCAGGGTGATCACATCCATTGTTGGGATCTGGTCCTTGCTTACTGCCCTGACCGGTGCTGCCTGGAACTTTGGATCCATGCTGGTGATCCGGTTCCTTTTCGGTGCAGGTGAAGCGGGTGCCTTCCCCAGCCTGACCAAGGTGGTCTACAACTGGTTCCCGGTAAAAGAGCGGGGAATTGTCCAGGGCATTAATTTCTCAGGCTCCCGGATAGGTGCAGCATTTGCACTTCCCCTTGTGGCCATCATCATCAGCAGCGTGGGCTGGAGAATGAGTTTTCTCATTTTTGGGTTGGTGGGAGTGGTGTTTGCAGTACTCTGGTGCTGGCTGTTCAGGAACAGTCCTGAGGAGTCCGGAGCCATCGGCGAGCATGAGAAAAAATACATCCTGGATACCAGGAGCCAACCCTCCCCAAAAGGAAAAGAGATCCTGAGTTTTAAAATGATTATTTCTTCCAGGACCATGTGGCTCGCCATGCTTCAATACATGGCCAGCAACTTTACTTTCTACTTTACCCTTACCTGGATGTACCCCTACCTGAAGGACCGGTTTGCCCTGGGAGGGATAGAAGCAGGTTTGTATTCCATGGTGCCCCTTTTGGCAGGTGCAGTGGGGCACTGGGTTTCCGGTCTCCTGGTAGACAGCCTCTACAAAAGGCGTAACGTGAAGATATCAAGAAGGTTTCCTGCCATAACCGGATTTATCCTGGCAGCATTTGGAATGCTGATGATGGCACGGATCGACACACCCCAGGTTGCCATCATCTTCCTGGCCATTGCCATATTTGGAGCAGACATGACATTGAGTCCGTCATGGACATTTTGCATCGATATCGGAAAAGAGAATGCCGGAGCAGTATCGGGAACCATGAACATGGCTGGGAATCTGGGTGCATTTGTGACCATCATTGCATTCCCCTATCTGTATGAGTGGACCGGTAGTTTTCAGCCATTTTTTTATGTTTGCGTTGTACTGTCGGCCCTTGCCATAGCGATCTGGTTGTTCATGGATCCGAACAAACCCATAGAAAGTTCAGCATAATACATTTTCTTAACCGATACAATATGAAATTAGCCCTGAATACCCTGGTTTATGAGGTGGGCAACAAAGGTCCCCTGGAATCGCTTCGCAGTGCTGCCAAATTTGGATTCAAGTACATTGAATATGCCGGGATCAGGAAAGGGAATCCTGCCACCATGACCAAACAGCAGAAGAAAGAGGTAGTCCGCATCACAAAGGACAACGGACTGGTAAGCTCTCAGTTGCTCATGGTTGCTACAAAGGATACGGCCCATCCCGATCGTAAAAAACGGGATACCGTGTTGGAGTATATGAAGCAGTGCGCCGATTTCCAAATGGAACTGGGTGGCCGGCAGTTGCTGGTATGCTGGGGCGCAGGACTCTATGAACTGGGGGTATCGCCCGAACAATCATGGAGCTATATGCTTGAGAATGTGGGAAGGTTCGCAAAGTGGTGCCTGGATAAGGACCTGCTGGTTGGAATCGAACTGGATCCCCATGTCTATTTCATTGTGAACAATACCAGTAAGCTGGCCAGGGTGGTGAAGGACCTGGCACTTCCCAATGTGTACCCGAACGTGGATGTTGGACACCTGGTAATCACACGTGAGGAACCCGAATCGCTTGAGAAACTGAAAAGCAGGCTCCTGCATGTGCACCTGAGCGAAACTGAATCCTTCGCCCATACCAACAGTATCCTGGGAACCGGAGCGGTGGATTTCAAATCCTATGTGGACAAGCTGCTTGAACTGGGTATTGAGGAAAACTGTACCCGGTCTGGCGAACCCTGTGTGGCCGGGATCGAGATGGGCAGCGAAGCCAGCGGAGGTTTTGTGGATGACCCCGACAGCTGGGTGAAGCAGAGCCTTGACTACCTGGGAGAAATAATGCCATATCTGGAAAAATAGTCCTAAGCTAAAAGTTCATAAAGTCGAAAAGAGTTATCTTTGAAAGAGAAACCAAGAATCATGCAAAAGATCATTGAAGATAACAGAGGTCCACTGATTAAACTGTGCCAGGCATATGACGTCAAGTCAATGTATGTATTTGGTTCGGCCTGTACCGATGAATTCAGTGACAGCAGTGATATTGATATCCTTATCTCATTTAAGGACATTCCCATCGAAAAATATGCAGATAATTATTTTAAGCTACACTATAAGCTTGAAGAACTTCTCGAACGTAACATTGATTTAGTAACCGAGAATTCCCTGTCTAATCCCTATCTAATTATGAGTATTGAGGAGACCAAACAGTTATTATATGCAGCGTGAGTTTGAGATTATTGGCGAAGCCATTAGCAGGATTCTGAAATTGGATGCAGACATTTCGATTTCCAGCGCCAGACGAATTGTAGATTTGCGAAATTGGGTGATACATGGTTATGATAAAGTGGATGTGACCATCATCTGGGGGATAATTTCCAAGGATCTTCCTCTCCTTAAGAGGGAGGTTGATATGTTATTGAATTTGCCAGATAAAGAATCCTAATCCTCCCCGACTCCTCCTAACCCTAATACGAATGAATTGAGCATAATAACATATCTATGAAAATCACTATTGATTCGGATGATGCTGCATTTGGATTGAAGAAAGTGCTGGTGGCCCATCTGAACAACAAGGGACTCGAGGTTGAGGACCTGGATTATTGTTCAGTGAAGCCAGGCGCTGCTTACCCCGAGGTTGGATATCACCTTGCGAAAAAAGTAAGGGATGAACAACTCGATCGGGCTATCCTGATCTGCGGAACGGGTCTTGGAATGGCCATGATCGCAAATAAGGTGGAAGGTGTATTTGCGGGTGTCTGTCATGATGTCTATTCTGCAGAACGGCTCCGGGCAAGCAACAATGCCCAGGTACTGACCATGGGAGCCCGTGTGGTAGGTGATGAACTGGCCAAAACAATCGTGGATGCCTGGCTGGAAGCAGAGTACCAGGGAGGCAGGTCAGCCCCGAAAGTAGATATCATGCGAAGCCTGGAAAAAGAATCTTTTTCAAAATAGAATCCCATGCAAAAGTTTATCAATGATCCTTCCCTTGTAGTTGACGAAATGCTGCAGGGTTATCTGAAGGCACATGGCGACCTGGTAAGCAGTACAGAGAACGACCGGGTCCTGAAGTATAAGAATGCCCCAATTGATGGTAAGGTAGGCATTGTCACCGGTGGTGGATCCGGACACAAACCAGCCTTTATCGGTTATATTGGAAAGAACATGTGCGATGCCGTGGCAGTAGGGGAAATTTTCACATCTCCCCCCGCCCGGATGTTCTATGATGCCATCAGGGCAGCCGATGGAGGCAAGGGAGTTGCCATCCTTTACGGAAATTATGCAGGGGACAACATGAACGTGGCCATGGCCATGGAACAGGCAGGGGATGAAGGAATTGAAGTAAAGAAAGTGGTGGCCAACGATGATGTACCCTCTGCACCTGCCAATGAGCGGGAGAAGCGACGCGGGGTGGCGGGAGAGATCCTCATGTGGAAAGTGGGTGGTGCGAAGGCGGCCATGGGAGGCACCCTGAACGAAGTGATCGCAACCGCTCAGAAAGCTATAGATAACACCCGAAGTATCGGTGTAGGACTGAGTGGATGTGCCATTCCGGAAGTTGGCCATTCCAACTTCAGTGTGGAACCAGGAAAAATGGAAGTGGGGATAGGGCACCATGGTGAACCGGGCATTGAAGTTGCCGACCTGGAAACTTCTGCCGAAGTGGCAAAAAGAATGGTTGATGTGGTCATCCCTGATTTGCCCTTTGAATCAGGAGACGAGGTGGTACTCCTTATTTCCGGACTTGGTTCAACCCCTGTGATGGAACTCTATATTCTGTACCGGGATGTGATCAGTCTGCTGGAAGAGCATGGTCTTCATGTTTACCTCTCTTATGTGGGGAATTATTTTACTTCCCTGGAGATGGCCGGTGCCACCCTCACCATGATGAAGCTGGATAACGAACTGAAACAGTGCATCGATTATGAAGCCGACTCGGTGGGATTAAGGCAATTCCAGCGAATGTAAAGCTTATACTGGTTAGAAGATGAGTGCATTTAATAACATTGAAGGTGCGGTCATAATGGATCACATGATCCTGGCCATCCAGGAAAACAAACAATACCTGAGTGATATTGACGGGGCCATTGGTGATGGCGACCACGGGATCAACATGAACAAGGGATTTACCATGACCCGCGAAGCCCTGGTTGAGGATCCGGGAGATTTTTCTCACGGATTGAGTACGCTGGCCAAGGTGCTGATAATGAGGATTGGCGGATCAATGGGTCCGTTGTATGGAACGATTTTCAAGACCATGGGGAAGGCTTTTGCAGGTCACAGTGAGATTGATGCAAGCCTTTTCAGGGACGCTTTGAATGGTGTCAGGAATGGTATGGAAGTCTTATCCCAGGCCAAAGTGGGTGATAAGACACTTGTGGATGCCCTCTACCCTGCCATTGATGCGTTCAACGAGTCATTGGAATCCGGAAATGATTTTAAAGATGCGCTGGGGGCCATGAAGAATGCTGCGGAAGAAGGTCGCGATAAGACGGAAGATATGGTGGCCCGACTCGGTCGCTCAAGCCGGCTGGGAGAACGCTCCAGGGGGGTGATCGATGCGGGTGCTTCCTCATGCGCACTCTTGCTGGCAGTCATGGCTGATACCATTGTTGAATTGCTTTAAATCAAAGAATTAAAGAGAAAAATCAATGGTCCTGAAGCGGATCTTTCGCCTGCAAAGATATGTTTCCGGTGACTCCTCCATATCCCTGGCCAGGCTGAATATCCACGATGCCCCATTTATCTTTATCCTGGTCACTCAACCCTGAATCTCCTGCCGGATCGGTAATCCTGATGGCAATGTGGTTATCCCGTGTATAATAGATGGTTTCTGTAAGATCAATTGTAAATGGGATTCCGGCCCCCAGATGGTAACCCACAAGTGTTTCATTCAGATAAACCTCCGCCCTGTATCTGATCCCTTCGAACTTCAACAGGATTCGCCTTCGATCCCATAAATCGGGAAGGGTAAAACGGGTATGAAACCAGGAGACTCCGGTGTATTCTCCAAATTGCCCTGTTATTTGACCCTCCTCGCCCGAAAAATGCTCTTCTACGGTGGCCGGTATCCTCACCAGTTTCCCGTTCCCGCGGTGAAGTACCTCCCAGCCGCAGGTAGGCGGATTATACGGGAGTTCTGAAATATCTACAGGAGGCGCAAAGAGGGAATCATTCTCCCATTCCGCATCCAGGTCGGGCCAGAGGTTCCACTGGTAAAATGCAAGGTCCAGCGTATCTGAATCGTAATCGTGACCGCATGACATAAGCAGCGACAGGGTCAGAAATATGGGGATCATCCTTCTCATCACAGACATGATATTCAGCAAAATTTGTTGCTGTACCAATTCACCGGTTAATAAGCCACCTCTTTAGGAACCACTTCAACCGGAAAAAGGTTCAATCCCAGCAACCGGATACACACCGGGTTTTACTTCTGGTTCTCGTGAAAAACAACTGCATTTCAAAACCGATTGTGTAAATTGGGAATTAAACAGTGAAAACACGCCTAACAATCAACCAAACATGAAACGCAGATCATTTATCAGAAGTTCAGCCTCAGTCGCCCTCCTGGCCAACGCGGCTGCATGTAATCCAATAACCGGAAATAAAGAAACGGATATTCACACCGGAAAACCTCCTTACCTGCACCAGGGAAGGATCCAGGGGTATAAGGATTTTGCTGTGATTGACAGGGGACTTAAAATTTCAAAAATTGAGACCTTTTCAAAACAGGACATAGCAGCTGTAAGGGTCACAACAGACAGCGGGCATGAAGGCTGGGGTCAGATTTCCACCTACAATTCGGATATCGCTGCCACCATATTGCACCGTAATCTGGCCAGGTTAGTACTCGGCCAGGATCCGGCAGATATCGATTCTATCAGTGACCGTTGCATAGAAAGAAATCTCAAATATCCCTGGTCCTATGTAAGCAGGGCCCTGGGTGGGATCGATACAGCCATCTGGGACCTTTATGGCAGGATCAGGGAGAAACCGGTGTGTGAATTACTGGGAGGAGAGGTGAAACCGGTACGCATTTATGGCTCCAGCATGAGCCGGGCCATCAAACCGGGTGCGGAGGTTGAAAGAATGGTCAGATTGCGGGATGAGAAGGGAATCAATGCATTTAAATTCCGCATCGGGAAGGAAGCTGCGCACAATGAGGATACATGGACCAACAGGACTGAGGATATGATCTCTGCCGTTGGAACTGCCCTGACCGATAGCTGTAACCTGCTGGTGGATGCCAACAGTTGTTATACCCCTGACAGGGCCATTCATTACGGCAGGATGATGGAAGAATACGGAATTGACCAGTTTGAAGAACCCTGTCCATACTGGGAAACCGAATGGATCAAGGAGGTTTCCGACGCGCTTGAAATGGATGTATCGGGAGGTGAACAGGACAATGATATTGCCAAATGGCGCAGGATGATCAATTCTCACACCTTTGATATTATCCAGCCGGATCCCCTTTATCTGGGAGGGATCACCCGTACCTGGAGAACAGCCCTTATGGCCAATGAGGCAGGTATACCCTGCATCCCTCACTCTGCCAATCTGGGAATGGTTACCCTTTTTACCCTGCACCTGATGCGGGCCATTCCCAATCCGGGGAAATACCTGGAGTTTACCATCGAATCTGAAGATGGTATCAATAAGGAAGCCAGGGCCATGTATGCTCCTTCCCTTGAAATTAAAGACGGCAGCTTACATCTTCCCGCAGAACCCGGCTGGGGCGTAACCCTCCATAAGGACTGGATCGAAAAAGCGATGTACCAGGTCAGCCAGCTGGATTAGGACTCGAAACAAGAATCTCTGCTGCTGAAGGTTGAATCCAATTGAAACCGGTCAGGATCACAATCAATAGCCCTGCAGGTTCAGCCGGACATTATCCAGGCTTTCATTGGAACCCACCAGGGTGACAATGTCACCAAGGCGCAGCCGGGTATAACCGTGGGAGATAATGGGATGGTCACCCCTGGTCACTGAAAGAATGATCACATCAGATGGTAACCTGAGGTCGCGGAGCGTTAATCCGTGGTAGTCTGAATTTCGCAATTCAATATCTATTGAATCCTGGGTATCATCCATCCCCAGAAGAAGGGAAGTGGCGATGGGAGCCCTCACAAAATGTTCAAGCAAGGAAACCATAGCTGTGGTAGGATCCATTACCATTACACCGATCTTATGGAATTTTTTATAATACTCCCTGTCGTGCAGCCTTACAATCAGGTGTTTTGTACCAAAGTGTTCATATGCTGTTTCGCAGATGGCATAATTCTCTTCTTCAGAAAGCAAACAAACTATGGTGTCGGCCGTTTCTGTACTGAATTTTCTCAGGGACAAGTGATCGGACCCTTTGAATTCATGCACTGTGAACTCATTATTTTCCAGGATCTCCATTGAAGGCTCCGTAACAACAAACTCCACCTTCCAGCTCTGCTTTTTCAATTGGTTTGCCAGGGCGAGGGACTGATTCTCCCACCCGAAAATAAGGATCTTCCTTTCCACATCATAGGTGCCATCGGACTTCACATGAACCTCGCCGACAAGATGCAACGCCCATTTGAACAGGGGCGGGCCAACGACCTGGTTCAGCACAATGACAGAGATCATCACCGTGGCAAATTGCCCTCCCCAACCGGAATATTCCGTGGCGACGATCGTGGCCAGCCCCACTCCCACACCTGCCTGGGTTACGTAAGGCATCCACGAGATCCGTCTGTATTGCAGCGGATCTCCCGCTGAAGTGCTTCCTGTAAATCCTGCGATGACAAGTGAGACGATCCTGGCTCCAAAGATGATCAGGGTAACAAACCACAAAGAAGCAACCACTTCAAGGGAGATCAGTGCCCCGGTCAGGGTAAAGAAGACAATATAAACATAGGGGCCGGTCTCCTTAATAATTCGCACAAAATCATTCCTGTAGACAGAATAATTGGTTATCAAAAAGCTTCCGACAATACAGATCAAAAGCGGTTCGATATGCAGTTCAAGACCCAGGTACATGCCAGAATGGTCTTCTAAAATCCGACTGAAAAAATACACCACAAACCCGATCAACAGGAACAGAACCTTTTTTAATGGCATTGCCCCTTTGATCGTGAAGACCAACCTGAGTATCAGCCAGACCAGGAATCCCAATCCAAAAGCCAGTACCAGTTCGGCAACCACCTGGACAATGTAAATCAACCTGAACTCCACTTCCTGTATCAGAGACTTGGAAAGAGTGAATATGATGGCAAAGAAAATGATCACCCCAAAATCCTTGACCACAGTCACCCCGATGGAGGTCTGGGTAAACGGTCCCCGGGCACGAAGCTCGTTAATGATGGCAATGGTTGATGAAGGTGAGTTGGCAATAGCGATAGTCCCGGCCAACATTGATATAGAGATCCTGGCAGCCAGGGTCATATCATGGAAAAAGGGGATCAGTGAAGCCAGAAAGTAAACACTAAGACTTACAAGGATGAATGAAGCCAGGATCTGGCTGATGGTCATCGAAACAATGCTCCGTATCCTGCTTCTCAGATCCTTCAGGTAGAGTTCCGAACCCACTGCAAAGGCGATAAATGCAAGTGCAATATCATTCAGGAAATTGAGTCTGGGCAAAGCCTCGGAATCGATCAAACCAAGCAATTCGGGACCGGATACCAGGCCAATAACCAGGAATCCTGTGATTAATGGCAACTTCAGTTTCTGGAATACCCCGGCAATCTGGCCCGCTGCCACTGCCACGATCCCAAATGCACCCAGGTATACAACCACCTGCATGATTGAACTGAGCTCAGTAAAATTAGTTCCCATAGAAATTTTCTTCCCGTTGCTCTATCCTGTAATATATGAAAAATCAACGACACACTGGTAGCCCTTCCTTACGGGTACGCCAGAGCGACCCTGTTCCTTATTGCTGTAATCTTAAAAAAAAACTATATTTGCAGCCCGAAAGTGCATCATGCACTATGGGAGTTTAAAAAAATGATGGCGAGGTAGCTCAGGTGGTTAGAGCGCATGATTCATAATCATGAGGTCGGGAGTTCAAGTCTCCCTCTCGCTACTTAATAGTCAAGCAGTTATAACATTTTGTTGTAGCTGCTTTTTTCATCGGAGAAGGACGGAGAAGGATTTTGATTA
>SDBV01001752.1_pt1 | contig 32483 bp, 28 predicted proteins | sample 2277081 | NCBI WGS metagenome assembly SDBV01 (sample SAMN10402039, study PRJNA504765) | marine sediment metagenome | isolation source: marine sediment core GS10_PC15, 223 cmbsf | place: Arctic Ocean: Southern Knipovich Ridge | collected 2010 | reverse complement strand
TCAGAACGGATTCGGGGCGAATACGCGACATCGATCCACCCGACAACCGATGTTTTGTGGTTGGCCGCCTCGCTACGACGCACAGGGAGGTGATTTCGGCGGCGTGACGGCGAACCCGGGGACACCCCGGCAATACCCCGATGGATGGGAGCACTTTTCCGAGGGCTAGAACAGGCGCATGCGCTGGGGCTCGGCGGTTCGGAGTTCGTCGATGTCGATTTCGGTCCAGTCGAGGCCCCGGCTCTCTGCCATCACGCGGGCTTGGGGTTTGATCGATGTCGCGACGTAGATTCCGCGCACGGGTCGCAGCATCGGGTCGAGGTCCAAGCGCACAAGATACCGTTTGAGCTGTTCGACGCCGGCGATTTCGCCGATGCGCTTGATCTCGATGGCCACAGCACGCCCCTCGACGTCGCGACAGAGAATGTCGACTGGGCCGACGTCGGTCGGATATTCACGACGGACGAGTGTCAGGCCCTTTTCGATCTGGTTGAGATTGCCGGCGCAGAGTTCTTGGAGTTCGGCTTCGACACCGTCTTTGTTGAGACCGGGATCTTCACCGATCTCGATGAAGTGGTCGTCGAGGATCTCTTCGATATCGATGAGGAGCTGTTCGCCTTTTGCGTTCGTGACGGTCATGTGCCCGGGCGATTCCTCGACGTTACACGGCGGCGTCATCCAATTGAGCGGCTTGTAGGCTTTGGAGTCGCTGTGTATCGCGACGGAACCATCGGCCTTGATCATGATGAGCCGGGTTGCCATGGGCAAATGTGCCCCGAGGCGGCCCTTGTAGACGACTTCGCAGCGTGCGATGAGGAGACGCATCGTGGTGGCTCATACCCCTTGAAGTGGCGTTTTTGCTGCCGTGTGGACTGATCGGGCCAAATCGCCCTACCGTTTAACCCACACGCTAGGAGGGGTTATGGCCATCGGGGGACGATGAAGGTCGACTGGATACATACCCTATCGAAACTTCTGCGGGAACGGGCGATGTGGTATGACGCTGCTGAGGACTTCGAGGCGGGGTCGTGTAGAGATTGACGTTGTTCAGAAATCTTCGCCCAGCGGGCGAGTGGCAGGCCGATACGTCGCACCCAGCTGGTAGGTTCGTTGTGAACTACACGGGTGTGATTCACGATGAAGCTGCTTGCTGCAACCGAACCAGAGAAACTGCGAGGCGGCTACTACACTCCCGCCTCGGTTGTTGACGAGTGTTTGGATCGCCTGAACCAGATCAGGGCGATCGACAGCGTGGGCTGCCTGCTCGAACCTTCGGCAGGTGACGGAGCGTTCATCGAAGGTCTACGAAGGCGTATGGATGCACACAGCGTTCGCGTCACGTGCATCGAGGTCATGGAAGAGGAGGCCGACGAGTGTCGTCGAACGCTCGGCGATGCTCAGCTGGCCGGTGACGTCCAGCATGCAAGCTTCTTCCGATGGGTCGAGGGCGCGGGATGGTCCGATCGTTTTGACGCAATCGTCGGCAATCCCCCCTTTGTCCGCTACCAATTCGTTGATGCGGAAGATCGGCGATCTGCCCAGCGGACCCTCCGTCAGCGGGGGATCGAACTCGCAGGCGTCTCAAACCTTTGGATCAGCTTTGTCTTGGTCAGCCTGCACATGCTCCGACATGGAGGCGCCTTTGCGCTTGTGCTGCCGGCCGAGCTGCTCTCGACGGTCTCCGCGGCGCAAGTCCGTGACTTCTTGGTATCCGAGTTCGAGAACGTCCAGGTCGACCTGTACCCGCGGGCAACGTTCCCGGATATCCTCCAGGACGTAATGGTCCTCAGCGGGGTTCGTCGAGCATCGAACTCACTGGGAACGGCGGTTCGTTTTGTCGAGCATCGACCGTCGGGAAAGTCGACTTGGAGCCACCATGTCGCACCAGACGGCCAATCCTGGGTGCGACTGCTACTAGATGCCGAACAGCTAGACGCGCTATCTGCTGCAGCGCGTATCGACGGAATTGTCCGGCTTCGCGAGGTCGCTCGAATACAGGTGGCGATCGTGACTGGGGCGAATTCGTATTTCACGGTGCCGTCGGAACTGATCGAAGAGTTCGAGATGGAGGCCTGGGCCGTGCCGCTCCTTGCACGGACTGAAGACTCGCCGGGGCTCATCTTCCGTCATGAGGACCATCATCGGGCGAAGTTGTCCGGGAAGCGAACTTGGCTTCTCGACTTCGGCGCCGACAGGCCGGATCCTTCGCTGTTCGCTGGTCCCAGCAAGTACATTGTGACTGGCGAGGAGATGTTGCTCAACGAGCGCTACAAGTGCCGAATCAGGAACCCATGGTATCGCGTGCCGCAGATCCGAGAGGGGTCGCTCATGATGTCCAAGCGGGCACACCAGCATCATCGGCTCTTGCTGAACGAGGTCGGCGCGTTCACTACCGACACGATCTACCGTGGAGAGATGGTACCGGCCCATCGGGGTCGGGCGACTGACCTTGTTGCCGGATTCCATAACTCCCTGACTCTGTTGTCTACCGAGGTCGAAGGTCGGAGCTATGGCGGAGGTGTACTGGAACTCGTTCCGTCCGAAATCGCGAGACTTCACGTTCCACTGGTCAATGCGGGTGCCTGTCTTTCGCGGCTTGATGACATAAGCCGATCTTCTGGCGGTCAGAAGGACACCAGCGATGCCGTTGTCGAGGCAACTGATCAGGTGCTGTCGGCCGAACTCGGTGAGTACAGCGACCTGGTCGAGTTGCTTGCCGGGGCCAGGAGGCGGCTTCGGGAGCGCCGGCAGGCCAAGAGACAGTGAGCCGGGGTGACTAGGCCCACGCTGGCCTGTTGAGCTGAATGGTCAGATCAAAGCTGTTGTCGCTGCGTCGCTCGATGCACACCCATTCCCCCGTGTGTGACGTCCCGGCGAGCAGGCGACCAAGTTCTGGGCCCCACGAAAGGACCGTAGGTACGTTGTGCTGCGCCGAGGCTCGATGAAGCGCATAATCGACCATGAGCGTGCGGGTGCCAAGGTTCTTGCCGTTGATCACCACGCGGAAAGGGACCATCGCGACCTCGTAGGTCTTTGCCCCCTTCCGGACCTCGTACTCCCAGGTCTCAGCGGCGAACAGGACCTCTCGAAAATAGGTGACGTGGTCGACATCGAAGCTGGACTTGGTCAATCTCAGTTTGCCGGTGGGGTTTGTCGTCGGGCCAACCTGCTGTGCATCCGAGGGACTCAGTCGTTTGGCCCACTGGTCAGTGATTTGGCTCGGCGGGGGAAGTCCAGTTGAGAGCGTTGGACTTGGTGAGATCATCCGGGCAGGCGGTGGTACGTTCCAGAAACGCTCGCGGAAGCCGAGCCTCGTCCCGGGCGGCGATGTGGAAGCGTCCTCACCAGCCGCAGGCGTCGCGCTTTCTATCTGTCGCTTTGGTTGGTCGATATCGATGATGCGATTGGTCGAGAGGGCTGCAATGTCGGCCTGCGATCGGATCGTGAAGATTCCGTTACCTTCTGCGTCGCTCCATCGGTCGGTGGCCTCCGCGATCGGGTTGATCTCGGATTCGTGGTCGCCTGCTCTGCTGTCGAGGATAATGCCTGCTTCGACGTTCCACTGCAGCCCCGGACCGGTGAAGTTCGCGGATCCCACAAGTGCGGTCTTGGAGCCATCGTGGCGCTCAATCACGAATGTCTTCGGGTGGTAGGTGGCGTTTGCAAACCTCACAACTACCAGGCTGATCCGAGCACCGCCGTCGAGGATGTTCCAGAGCCGAGTGAGGTCAAGCTGTGAAAGCGATCCGCTGTTCGCTCCGAGCACGAAGCCAACAGGACGCCCTGCGCCAACGATCTGAGCGAGATGTTCCTCGAATGGCTTGAGGGCGCCATAACTGAACCAGGCGTTCTGAGCGAAGAAGCTTCTGGCGTCGGATGTGAGGTTGGACTCGAGCCACGACCCGAGGGAGGGTCCTCCTGAGTCTGCCGCAGTATCGAAGTATTTGGTCATGTCATTGCCGACTTCGGTTGCGTGGCCGGCATCGACGCGCGAGCCGGGGCAGCCGCATCAAAGGTACGTTCGCGTGCGATGAGGAGACGCATCGTGGTGGCTCATACCCCTTGAAGTGGCGTTTTTGCTGCCGTGTGGACTGATCGGGCCAAATCACCCTACCGTTTAACCCACACGCTAGGAGGGGTTATGGCCATCGGGGGGCCGATGAAGGTCGACTGGATACATACCCTATCGAGGCTGTTGCGGGAACGAGCAACGTGGTACGACTCGCCCGAGGATTTCGAGGCCGGCGTCGATGCGCTCGCGGCCGGGCTCGAGGCTCGAGCCCGTTCCCATCCGTCGGCGATCGTGGCCGACGAGTCCGCCGATGACGGCAAGGGCGCAGAGATCATCGGAATCTAAAGGCGCAATCCGCGGGGCTTGTCAAAGACTGGGGTGCTCAGATGACCGATCGACGAGCTGAAACGAACCCGCTTGGCGCTCGCGCCAAACTCACGACCAGAGCCGGATCCCTCGACTATCTCGATCTTGGCCGTCTCGCCGATCTCGGTCTCGCCGATCTCGACAAGTTGCCCGTCACTGTCAAGGTGCTGGTCGAGATGATCCTGCGCCAGGTCGGCGGCGCCACAACCGAAGAAGATGTTGTCGCACTCAGCGTCTGGGGCCGGGAAGCCGTAGTGGGGCGTGAGTTCTCGTTTGCCCCGGCACGCGTGATTCTTCAGGATTTCACCGGCGTGCCGGTTGTCGTCGACCTTGCTGCGATGCGTGCCGCGATCGCCCGCAATGGTGGCGATCCGGCCGCCGTCGACCCGCGAGTCCCGGTCGATCTCGTCATCGACCATTCCGTTCAAGTCGATGCTTTCGGTTCCGACGATGCGCTCGAACGAAACGTTGCGCTCGAATACGAGCGCAACACCGAGAGGTACGCTTTGTTGCGGTGGGCTCGTGATGAGTTCGACCAATTCCGCGTCGTACCGCCTGGTCGAGGCATTGTCCACCAGGTGAATCTCGAACATCTCGCGCGATGTGTCATGACGATCGAAGACGCGCGGGGCACTCTCGCGATCCCGGACACTGTCGTTGGTACCGATAGTCACACGCCGATGGTGAATGGGCTCGGCGTTCTCGGTTGGGGCGTTGGTGGTATCGAGGCCGAGGCGGCGATGCTTGGTCAACCGATACCGGTCACGACGCCGACCGTCGTGGGTTTGAAGCTTTCGGGAGAGCTGCCGGTCGGCGTTGTCGCGACCGACCTAGTTTTGACGGTCACCGAATTGCTCAGACACCATGATGTCGTTGGCAAGTTTGTCGAGTTCTACGGCGATGGGATCGCTGCGTTGACCGTGCCCGATCGTGCGACTCTGTCGAACATGACGCCGGAATACGGTGCGACAGCATGCCTGTGGCCCACCGACGACAAGACGCTCGAGTATCTGCGATTGACGGGGCGCCCGGGCGATCTGATCGACCTGGTCGAGGCATACACGAAGGCTCAGGGTCTTTTTCACACCTCCGACACTCCGACGCCGTACTATGTCGAACATGTTGAACTCGATCTCGGGTCGGTTGAACCGTCGATGGCCGGTCCACACCGGCCGCAGGAGCGAGTCGGGCTCGACGAGGTCGCCGAGAGTTATTTCATGGCGTTTGCAGAAAGGCTCGAGCAGCACGATCAGAGCTTGCCCGAGATCGAAGAAGGCCAAGATCCTGATGTCGAGAATGGTTCGGTCGTGATCGCCGCGATTACGAGCTGCACGAATACGTCGAATCCGGCTGTGATGGTCGCCGCCGGAATTCTTGCCCGCAACGCCGTCGGTCGCGGTCTCGAAAGCAAGTCTTGGGTAAAGACATCGCTTGCGCCCGGTTCGCTCGTCGTGACCGACTATCTCGACCGGGCCGGCCTCACCCCGTACCTCGACGAACTTGGATTCCACACAGTCGGATACGGCTGCACGACCTGCATCGGCAATTCCGGCCCGCTCGACCCGCCGATCGAGAAGGCTGTTGCCGAACGCGATCTGACCGTCGCGGCAGTACTGTCGGGCAACCGCAACTTCGAGGGTCGGATACATCCCCAAGTGCACGCGAGTTATCTTGCATCACCGCCGCTCGTAGTCGCCTATGCGATCGCCGGCACGATCGATATCGATCTGACTCACGAGCCCTTGGGCGTCGATCGCGACGGCGCGGACGTAATGCTCGCCGACATCTGGCCGCGTGAGTCGGAAATTGCGACAGCGCTCGAAGCGGTTGACTCGAAACACTTTGAGGAGCAGTACGCCTCGGCATTCGACGGCGGCCCCCGCTGGGACGCCCTCCCCGTGCCTGAAGGCATGCTCTTCGAGTGGGACGCCGAGTCGACATACGTGCGTGAGCCGTCATTTTTCGACGAATTGGGCATGCAAAAGACCGAACCGGCCGATATTCGTGGGGCGCGTGTCCTCGCTCTTCTCGGCGATCATGTCACGACCGATCACATCTCGCCGGCCGGGGCGATTGCTTCAACGAGTCCCGCAGGTCGCTATTTGAGCAAACGGGGCGTCGAGCGCAGCCATTTCAACAGTTACGGTTCACGCCGCGGCAACCACGAGGTCATGATCCGTGGAACATTCGCGAACATCCGTCTGAAGAATCGTCTCGTATCACGACACGGCGGTTACACGCGCCATGTGCCGTCCGGCGACGAGATGTCGATCTTCGACGCCGCCCAACGATACGCGTCCGAGAATGTTCCGCTTGTCGTGCTCGCCGGCTCAGCATACGGATCGGGCAGCTCACGAGATTGGGCCGCAAAAGGCGTGAAATTGCTTGGTGTGAAGGCCGTGATCGCGACGAGCTACGAACGGATTCACCGATCGAACCTGGTTGGCATGGGTGTGCTTCCGCTTCAGTTTGCCGACGGCGACGACCCGGAATCGCTCGGCCTCGACGGAACCGAATCGTACGACATCGGTGGGCTCGATTCGGGACTCTCCACCGACAAGATTCTCGACGTAGTCGCCACCGGTGAGCACGGCGCTATCACGGAATTTCGCGTCGTCTGCCGGATCGAGTCGGCGATCGAGGTCGACTACTACCGCAGCGGCGGCGTGCTCCAGTACGTCTTGCAGGATATGATCGACCGGGTCTAGTGGCGTGCGCGTCGACGAATCGCGACTTATCATGATCCAATGTCTGAGACTTGGTTGCCGTTCGATGTCGAGTCGGCGACAACATCACGCTATCGAGCCCGCGGCCTGATCGGCCGGACGAATCTCGATCAGGCACGCGCGCTGTGGATATCGCCGTGCAAACAGGTACACACGATCGGAATGCGTTTCCCGATCGATGTCGTGTTTCTCGGTCGGCGCCACGAGGTCGTCCACATCATCAGCGAAATGAAACCGTGGCGCATCTCGCGATTGGCGCTTCGTGCGATTGGGGCGCTCGAGCTGCCCGTCGGCACGCTCGGTTCGGTCGGCATTCGGATGGGGGACGCGCTCCGATGGCCGTCGGTCGACTGATCGTCATCGGTACTCCGATCGGGAACCTCGGCGATATTTCGCCGCGCGCTCTGGCTGCACTCGACAACGTCGATCTGATCGCGGCCGAAGACACCCGTCGCACGCGCAAGCTCCTTGCAGCGTACGACCTGCATACGCCGCTCGTGTCGTACCATCGAGACAACCAGGCGACACGGACCGTCGAACTCGTTGGCAAGATCGGCGACGGCGCAACGATCGCACTCGTGTCCGACGCCGGCATGCCTGCAATCGCAGACCCAGGTTCCGAACTCGTCGCAGCGTGCGCCGCAGCCGACCTCGAAGTCGAAGTAGTACCCGGTCCATCGAGCGTGCTTCACGCGCTCGTCGCAAGCGGCCTGCCGACAGGGCGTTTCGTGTTCGAGTCGTTCCTTCCCCGCAAGGGCCAACAGCGTCGGGCGCGCCTCGATGCGCTTGTCGACGAAGAGCGCACGATGATCATCTTCGAAGCACCGAATCGAGTCGCAAAAACGCTGCGGGACTTGGCCGTCGCACTCGGTGGCGACCGGCGCTGTGCAGTGTGTCGTGAACTCACGAAATTGCACGAAGAAGTGTTCCGCGGATCGCTCGATTCTGCGGCCGAGGCCTTCGAAGTGGGTCGAGGCGAGTTTGTCATCGTCGTCGAGGGTGCGACTCGCCCAGAGAACCAAGTAAGTCCAGCGGCACTCGAAGGTTACGTGAGCGAATTGTTGGCTGCCGGCAAGAGCGTGCGTGACGCGGCCGCCGTAGCGGCACGCGAACTGGGCGTTCGGCGCAAAGACGCCTATGAGGCGGCAATTCGTGTGAGGCGCTAATGTGCGGCCGTGTCGGCGCCGATATGAGCGAGTAACGCACCACGAACAGAAAGTACGACGAATGAGCAAGCGAGATGAATACATCGAGAAGGTCAAAGCCCAACTCGACGAGACCAGCGCACAGATCACCAGTCTCTTGGATAAGTCAAAGGCGCAGGTGGAGGATGTCGCCGATCAGATCCAACAGGGGCTGACGACGGCGGCCGAGAAGATGCAGTCGGCACAAGATCAAGCAAAGGCGAAGTTCGATGAAGCATCGAAAGCCGGCGCCGACACCTGGGAGTCAGTCTCGGACCAACTCGACGAGGCATTGTCGACCTGCTCTACCGCCATCGCCGAATTCGGGACCACTTTGACCGACGCTATCCAAGCCGGACAGAAATCGGTCAGCGACGCCGTTGCGTCCGTGACATCTGACAGCTCTGACACCGCCGACGACTCAAGCAGCGAAGCCTCCTCCGAAGAGTCATCTGAAGAGTCATCTGAAGATTCGCCTGGGGAGTCATCGGGTCAGTAGGTCGTTGCGAGCGACTTTCTGCAGACTGCGCACACGAGCTTTTCAGAAAACGACTCTAGGTCGACATCCGACCGGCAGAATGTGCACGTCCGTTCTTGTTTCGACAGCAGGATCTGGTCGTCAGATACCGAGATGTCGATGAGGTCGCCTTCACGAATGCCAAAGGTTCGCCTGATCTCAGCGGGGAGCACGATTCGCCCGAGGTCGTCGAGTTTTCGTGTCATGCCTGTTTTCAGTAACACCATGCATGCCTCAAATATCGTCGGGATTCGGATGACCAATGCAGCCGCGCCACCAGCGCGGGATTGATACGATCCTACCCCGCGGGCGGGCGATCACCCCAAGCACAATCGGGACCGCCGAACAGTCGAGGCGCTGTGATGTCCGCACGGCCACGATGTGGAGACGAGAAACCGTGACAGATCAGAACTACTTCTACGTCACGACACCGATCTACTACGTAAACGATGTGCCGCATATCGGGCACGCGTATTCGACGATAGCGGCCGATGTCGCGGCTCGTTGGCACCGCTTGAAGGGCGACCGGGTGATGTTCCTCACGGGGACCGACGAGCACGGCATGAAAGTGGCTCGAACGGCCGAGCAGCAGGCAATGTCGCCTGGGGCATGGGCCGATTCGCTAGCTCCACATTTTGTCGAGATGAACGAACTCCTCAACATCTCGAACGACGACTTCATTCGGACGACCGAAGAGCGTCACATCAGAGCTGTCGAGGCAATGCTCAACGCAATACACGACAACGGCGACCTCTACATCGACGAATACGAAGGCCTGTATTGCGTGCGATGCGAGGTATTCTACAAGATCGACGAACTCGTCGACGACAACGGGACCGAAGGCGCCGGCGAGAATTGCCCGATCCACAAGGCGCCCGTCGAGATCATCGAGGAGGCGAACTGGTTTTTTCGGATGTCGAAGTACCAGGACGCCCTCGTCGAACACATCGAGACGCACCCGGATTTCGTTCAGCCCGACTCGAGACGAAACGAAGTTCTCGGCTTCATCCGCCAAGGTCTCGACGACATCTCGTTCTCTCGCACGAAGTCGTTGCTGACGTGGGGCGTGACGTTCCCGTTCGACACCGATCACGTCGCATACGTGTGGCCCGACGCACTCACGAACTATATGACTGCGGTTGGCTACGGCTCCGATCCAGAGAGGTTCGCGAGAGATTGGCCCGCCAGCGTGCACATCGTCGGCAAAGACATCTTGCGATTTCACGCTGTGATTTGGCCGGCAATGCTCATGTCGGCCGGGCTGGCATTGCCCAAACAAGTGTTCGCTCACGGATGGTTACTCACCGGCGGCGAGAAGATGTCGAAAAGCCGTGCGAACCAGATCGCGCCCGACGAGTTGGTCGACGCGTTTGGCCTCGACGGATATCGCTACTACTTCATGCGCGACATCAGCTTCGGCCTCGACGGATCGTTCTCGTGGGAGTCGATGCTCGATCGTTACAACCGCGACCTCGCGAACGATCTCGGAAATCTCGCGAGTCGAGTACTGAATATGGTTGAGCGGTACCTCGGGGCGTCGGCGCCGGCGGCGCCCGACGGCGATGACGGCGGACCGATCGACGAGCTGCGATCTGCATTCGAGGTTTCGATCGTCGAATATGGGGCGTTGTTAGACCGCCTCGATTACGACGATGCGTTGGCCGAACTCTGGTCGTTCTTGCGCGCGGCAAATCGGTTCATCGAGGTCACGGCGCCGTGGAAACTCGCCAAAGCCGCTAAAGACGGCGACACCGAGGCCGGCGTTTGTTTGAGCCGAGTTCTCGGGGCGTCGCTCGAGTCGCTTCGCCTCGTCGCAATCGCCATTTCGCCTGTGATGCCCGACGCCGCCGAACGTCTGTGGGCCAAGCTCGGACTCGCCGGGTCACCGTCAGATCCGCCCCTCGATGAGCGCATTCGATGGGGTCAGATTCCTGAAGGCACGCCAAAGGAGCGGATTGTCACGAAAGGCGAGGCGCTGTTTCCGCGTATGGATGATGACTGAGTCCCGCAGTGATCCGATGTGTGATGGACCGACGTGGACGGACACGCATTGCCACCTTCAGCTCATCGAGTCGGAATTCGACGATGATGAAATGCTCGGCGATGCTCGGCGCCACGGCGTAGGTAACATCATCTGCGTTGGTATCGATGTCGTGTCGTCCGAACGCGCCATCGAGGTTGCTGCCGTTCACGATCGTACCTACCCGACCGTCGGTCTACATCCGCACGAGGCAAAATACCTCGATCGAGATTGGCCGAGGATCGAGCGTCTCGCTCGTATCGACAGTGTCGTCGCGATTGGGGAGTGTGGCCTCGACTTCTTTCGAGACCATTCGTCACGTGATGCCCAGGACGCTGCATTTCGCGCGCAGATAGAACTCTCGAGGGCGCTCGATCTCCCGCTCATCGTTCATACGAGAGATGCATGGGACGCGTGCTTCGCCGTGCTCGACGATGAGGGGCCTCCGGATCGTTTGGTTTTTCATTGTTTCAGCGGAGGTCGGGACGAGGCGGCTAAGTGCGTCGATCTCGGGGCGATGGTGTCGTTCGCCGGGCCGATTGGATATCCCAGGAACGAGGCTCTACGTGACGCGGCGAGGTCGGTTCCACTCGAGTCGATCGTCGTTGAGACCGATGCTCCGTACCTGTCTCCGCAGGGATTCCGGGGCAAAACGAACTTCCCGGCGCGTGTCGCGTTGGTAGGTGAGACGCTCGCCGCTGTTTTGGAGCGTTCCGCCGACGATGTCGCGCGGGTTACGTCAGAAAACGCGAGACGCCTGTTCGAGCTCGGGTCATGAACGAAGCGGCATTGCGGTTCGGAGGCAATGACGTTCGCAGGATGCTCGATGAGGCAGGCGTGCAGCCGTCGAAACACCGTGGTCAGAACTTTCTCTGTGATCCAAACGTGGCGGAACGAATCGTTCGTCTCGCGGCGATCGAGCGTGGCGATCGTGTCGTCGAAGTCGGTGTCGGCGTCGGTTCGCTCACCTCTGTGTTGCTCGGCGCCGGCGCGCACGTTCTCGGTATCGAGATCGACGATCGGCTCGCGGCGGTTGCGGGGCGCTACCTTCGGACCCGCAGCCTCGATCTGCGCGTCTGCGATGCAACGACGTTCGACTGGTCGACGCTTCCCCACGATCGACCCAGTGACGACCGCACCCCTGGCGACCGACCGTGGAAGTTCGTCGCGAATCTGCCGTATGCAACCGGCACGCACATATTGATCGACGCTCTCGACAACGCTCCACAGGTGCACAGTTTTGTGATCATGGTTCAGCGTGAGGTCGGCGAGCGCATAGTTGCCGAGCCAGGCTCGCGAACCTATGGCGGCGTCAGCGTGAAGGTCGCATTCCACGCCGAAGCTCGCTTGTGTGGCAAGGTGTCGCCGTCGGTTTTTTACCCGCGTCCCGAAGTCGACTCCGTGCTCGTATCTCTTGTCCGCCGTCACGAGCCCCTAGCGGTCGACCGTGGCGTTCTCTATGACTGCATCGAGGCTGGATTCGGACAGCGACGCAAGACGATCCGTAGCTCGTTGTCGTCGCGCTTTGCGCGAGCCGACGTCGAAGATGCGCTTGCAGCGGCCGGGGTCGACTTGCAGCGGCGCGCCGAAACGCTGTCTCTGCGCGATTTTGTCGCGATCTCGAATTCGCTCGACACCGGTTCTTCGACGCGATGAGATACATCGCAAACGCCAAGGTCAATGTCTCGCTCGAGGTCGAATCTGTGCGCCCAGATGGCTTCCATCCGTATGAATCAATCGCGATATCGGTGAACCTTGCCGACTACGTCTACGTGACCATCGGGCCTCGTTGCGACGAGAGTTCGACCGTTGTGTCGACGACGTCGACCGGTCTCGACGACACACTTGCCGCCAGAGCGGTCCATGCCGTGCTCACAGCAGCCGGCGATGCCAGGCGGGTCGAAATCTCGATCGACAAACACATACCGGTGGGCGCCGGACTCGGCGGAGGCAGCGCCGACGCCGCCGCGGCGCTCGTAGCCATGAACGATCTGCTCGGAACTCCACTCGATTGCGCGCAGATGGCGTCGATTGCCGTGAGCATCGGCACCGACGTCCCGTTTTGTCTCACGGGCGGATGCGCTCGCTTGCATGGCCGCGGCGAACTCGTCGAGCCAAGGCCGATGCCTGCGCCGATCGCCGTCCTTGTCACCGTCCCGCCGGTTCACGCGTCGACCGGCGCCGTATTTACGGCCTTCGACCGGATAGGCCGGCAGCGCAACCCTGAAGTGCCGGCGTTCCTTCGTGACGCTTTCCCCGGATGTAGCTTTCGCAACGACCTCGAACCAGCAGCGTTGATCGTTGAGCCCGAGCTCGGCCGTCACAAAGCGCGCATAGAAGAGATCACAGGACGTCCGGCTTTCATGACCGGGTCAGGATCGGGTTTCGTCACTTATGCACCGGTCGCCGGCGGTTTTAGAGACGCTGTTCGCGAACTCGAGAGCGCAGGATTCGCTGTCCATTCGACCTCACTCGCAGACCACGGAGTCGAGCGAGTCGATTGAGACCGTCGAGATGCCACTTCTGTTTCTGAGCTATTCAGTTTCGACATCGGCGGTGTCGTCGATGAATTCGGCGCCCGACGCGTCCTCGACTACCGTGGCGTGGGCGGCGAGTTCAGCCGGTTCTTTGCCTTTCGCCCGGTCGATGATGAACGGCAAGACGATCATGGCCAAAAATCCGCCGCCGGACACCATCCAGAAGACGGATGGGCTGAGACCGCCGAGCTGGCTGGGCGGGATGAGCGAAAATGCCATTGAGAAGAGGGTGACGACGAAGCCTCCGCCGGCGACGATCCACATGCCGATGTTGCCACGGCCCGGGATGCGGAACGGTCTCTTCACGTCGGGATGTGAGTAACGCAGTCGGATCGCGGCCGCGTACATGAGGAGGTACATGCCGAGATACATGACGACCGTCATGACGATGAGAATCCAGAACGCGTTCTGGACTCCCGGAATGAACACGAAGAGCAGGCCGATCACGCTGATGACTGCGGCCTGGACGATGAGAATACGATGCGGTGATCCGTATTTGTTGACTTTGGTGAGTGACTTCGGCAGGTGTCCGTAGCGGCCGGACGCGAGCAACGCCGTCGCAACAGAGAACAGAATGTTGCCGCCGCGCGCAAGGTATCCGATCGTGAGGATTGCCGCCATGATCGGCACTACGAGTCCGAGTGAGAACTCGGTCGCGAAATACTGGATCGACTGGATCAGGCCGTCGACGATATTCAACTTGCTCTGCGGGACCGCGATGGCGATGGAGAGAGCGACCGCTATCAGCAGCACTACCGTGACTACACATGCGGCGAGGATTGCTATCGGGTATTGGCGTTGCGGATGTTTGAGTCGGCGAATGAACACGGCCGTCACTTCGAGGCCGAGGAATGCGTTGATCGCGCCGACGATCAGGGCGAGACTGGCGATATTGCCGAAATCGGGAACGAAGGCGCCCGGTGACAGCGAGATGTTCGACTCTCGTCCCGTTGCGAGATGAGCGATGGCGAATCCGACGATCGCAATGGTCGGCAGGAACGTGACCATGATGGTGCCGGCCGTAGCGAGACGCCCGACGTTGCGGACGCCGAAAAGATTGACCACGGTTTCGACCCAGGCGACGAGTACGATGCCTCCAAACACATACCAGCCACCGGTCGCAGCAGACGGACTGATGATGAATGCCGCGATCGCTACCTGTGCAGCAAATGCTTGCGGTTGCGTGATGATCTCGTTGGCCCACTGAAGGAATACGGCGAGAAAACCCATTCGAGGCCCGAATGCCTCGCGTACCCAGAGGTAGACACCGCCGTCGTGCGGCCAACCGGTGCCGAGTTCGGCAGACACGAAACCGACCGGTATTAGCACGATGACGGCGGCGATCAGGATGAGGCCGACGAGCTGTGTGCCGCTCTTTGCCATCGTCGGGGCGTTGAACACGCCGGCGAGGATCGCGATGGTCATCATCGTGAGCAGCATCGGGGTGAGGGTCTTGAGCCTGGTGCTTGGCTTCTTCGCCGGCGCAGGCTCGTTACTCATTGGTTGCACCAGCGGACGCGACCGCCTTGTCGCGGCGGATGATCGACGATGACTCCCAGCCCAGCTACAACGATTGCGCCTCCCCCGATGAAGGCCCAGGATACCCGACGCTGTGAGCTGTCGGTTCCGAGCTGGGATGGAGGGATCAATCCGAACGCGGTTGTCGCGGCGTCGGCGACAATGCCAATTCTGCCGGGTCGACTCGCGATGGGCGCTGCGTGGGTTAGCTCGGCTCTTGCGGTTCTTGCCGTTCTTGCGGTTCGTCCGGCTTGTCGTTACCCATCTGTTCGGACAGTCGCGTGAACGTCTCACCGAGTTGAGCGAGGCTCGTCTTCACCGCGGACTCGACGTCCCGCGACAAGGTTTGCGGTGTATCGCTCTCCGAGAGTTTGTTCATCGATGCGTCGAACGCAGAACGCGCAGCGCTCAGCGACTTGCCGATCGAATCAGACATATCGGCCATGTTGGAGTCGGGGTTCTTGCCGGCGTCTGCAGGAGACGGGTAGGTTTCAGACTCGGCCGCTGTCTGCCTGTAGGTATCCCGATAGGTGCTGCCGATCTCATTGCCGAGTTGTCCGATCGCGACAAATACTCGGTCCCATGCCGAATTGACTTTCGTCCAGCCTTCGTCAGAATTCTCCATTGACTATCTCCAAATGACGCGAGCTTGTCGAAGCATCGCTGGGCTACTGACGTTAGCCGATGAGCGGTCGACGGCGCTTGGTCGAGAGTCCTGAGTGGGTTCGGTGCGTTCTCTGGTACTTTTGCGGCTGATCCGGGGTGGTGTAATCGGCAGCACACATGGTTTTGGTCCATGCAGAGAGGGTTCGAGTCCTTCCCCCGGAGCTGCCAGCCAGTTCGCACGGTTCGGCGCGGCGCAGAATGGACGCTTGTCGGTCCCAATGATCTTGACTCTTGGGAATGGCGAGATCGAGAATGTGGGTGATGTTGACATCGTGGCGAAGTATTCCTGAACTCTCCTTTTCGCGCAGGCCAATACCTGCTAGAGCGCTGGCCGCGGTCATTGTTCCGTGCCTATTTGCTGGTTTGTTTTGGTGGTTGGGTCACGCGAGGATCGCTGTCGTCCTTTTGGTGCTGGCCGGCATCGTTGCTGTGGCGTCGGCAGCGTCCGCGCGTTTCCGGCATGGGATCGAGTCGATCATTGTTGCGATTGGCATGTGGATTGGTCGCGTGTCGACGGTTGTGATCTTGGGCGGCGTCTATTTGCTGATCTTCGCTCCGACAGCTCTGTTCTCGCGCCTCATTCGTCGGGATCTTCTCGACGACGGACCGAAGACGTCTGTATCCACATTTTGGTCACACCGGGCGAACGCGTCAGATCCGATTCCACAGCACATGTTCAGCGTGGAACGCCGCCTCGCAGGCGGTGACCATAGACCTATCAGCAGGGGCAGACGCATTGTGCGGCTGGCCGCATTCGCGATGGTAACGATTGCGGTCTTGGGCGTGGCGGATCTTGCGGTCGGGCTCGCCTGGGACGGCCTGCGGGGCGGAAACGGGGCAGCAGCGCAGGTGGCAGATTTTCGGTCATCGTTGCCGGCCCATGATGGCGACGACTGGGCCGATTCCTACTACGGCACTCTCCGCTCGGTACCGGCAGATTACGAGCCGTTTGTGGGGTTCCGCCGTCAGGATATTCAAAGTGAATACCTGAACATCAGCGATGGGTTGCGGGCGAGCTATGAGCCCGTCTCAGTCCAACAGGATGCGCTGCCCATCGTGTATTTCTTTGGGGGTTCGACGATGTTCGGGACGAGCCAGCGCGACGACTTCACGATTCCATCGTTCGTTTCACGGATGGCGGAAGCTGACGGAATCCCAGTCGAGGTCCGCAATTACGGTCATGGGAGTTACCGAAGTCGCCAGGAAGTTATTCTGCTTGAGTTGCTCCTCGTGGATGGTGCGCGACCCGGCGTTGTCGTCTTCTACGATGGCGTCAACGATATGCAGCAACAGGCTCTATCGATGAGCGATGAACCGTCGCATTCCCAAGCCAAAACCTTGCAGAGTTTAGTTGACCGCAATCGGGCACAGGCTGATAACGGTTGGACTGGGGTGTCATCAGGAGTGCGTCGGATTGCGGCTGTGGCTAAACGACGCAGCGCTCTACTCAGGTTGGCGAAGAGTGTGAGGCATCGTTTCTCCTCCGACAGTCCTGCTGCAACCGTGGGAAAGCAAGAACCGTTCGACCTGGTTCCTCAGCGAGCCGAAAATGCTGCGTCCATCTATATGAAAAGCGTAGACACAGCGCAACGCCTCGCCGCGAGCTACGGCTTCGATATCGCATTTTTCTGGCAACCCAACATCTTCACCAAAGACATCGCTGGCGGCGAAGAGATGCTCGTCGATCCGAAATCGTGTCGGCACTGCACATGGGATCTGGAGGACAATCGGTCACTGTATCTGACGACAACCGAGCGGGTCGGGCCGCCGGTGATAGACATCACCGATGCTCTTGACGGTTTTGACGCGCCGGTCATGACCGATCTCGTGCATACGAACGAGTTGGGAGCCGAGGCTGTAGCGGAGGACATTTATCTGAATATCAAGCCGATGATCGTGGACGCGTATCGGGAGCGAAACGAGTGAACATTCTCGGGATCAGCGCGTTCTATCACGATTCTGCGGCCGCGCTGGTTGTCGACGGCGACATTGTGGCAGCCGCTCAGGAAGAGCGCTTTACGCGCGTCAAGCACGACGGCACGTTCCCTGAACATGCGATCGCGTATTGTCTGCATGAGGGCGACGTTCCGTTCGACGGTTTGGATGCCGTTGTTTTCTACGACAAGCCCATCACGAAATTCGTCCGGATCTTGCGTACGCATCTGAGTGTCGCGCCGAAAGGGCTACGTACTTTTTTGCGGGCCATTCCTGTCTGGATGCGGTCGAAACTGTGGATCTCGTATCACATCGAAAAAGGACTGTCGAAGCTGGGTTATGACACGCCCGACGATGTGTTTTTTACCGAGCACCATTTGAGCCACGCCGCTAGTGCGTTTTTCCCGTCACCATTCCAAGATGCGGCGATCCTCACGATGGATGGTGTCGGCGAATGGGCCACGAGCAGTCTCGGCGTCGGCCGCGACAACGAGATCGAACTCGTCGAGGAACTCCGCTTTCCGCACTCGCTCGGCTTGTTCTACTCGGCGTTCACTTACTTTTGCGGGTTCAGGGTCAACTCGGGAGAATACAAACTGATGGGTCTGGCTCCGTACGGCGAGCCTGTCTACAAGGACCGGATTCTCGACAACCTGATCGACCTCCGTGACGACGGTTCGTTCAGGCTCGACATGGACTACTTCGACTATGTCGCGGGCTCGACGATGACGAACAAACGATTCGCTGCCCTGTTCGACGGCCCGCCACGCCGGCCCGAACGCGAACTCACGACACGCGAGACCGATCTCGCCGCCTCTATCCAGGCCGTCACCGAAGAAATCGTCCTTCACATGGCAAGGCATCTACATGAGCTGACCGGCGAGTCGAAATGTGTGCTTGCCGGCGGTGTCGCACTCAACTGTGTCGCAAACGGACGACTTGTTCGCGAGGGCCCGTTCGAAGAAATTTGGATTCAGCCGGCCGCGGGCGACGCAGGCGGCGCCCTGGGCGCTGCTCTGTATTGCTGGCACCAGATCTATGAGAACGAACGCCACACAGACGGCGTTCACGATCGCATGCAAGGCGCATACCTCGGCCCCGACTTCGGAACCGATGAGATCGTCGAATACCTCGATACGGCCGGTTATCCGTACGACCAGATAACCAATCTTGAAAAGCGAGCACTCCGGATCGCTGAGCTTATCGCAGACGAACAAATCGTCGGGCTCTTCCAGGGCCGTATGGAGTTCGGGCCGCGTGCGCTCGGCCACCGATCGATCATCGGCGACGCACGTTCACCACGAATGCAGTCGGTGATGAACCGCAAGATCAAGTATCGCGAATCGTTCCGACCGTTCGCGCCGTCTGTGCTCAGCGACCGAGCCGGTGACTATTTCGACCTCGACACCGAATCGCCGTACATGTTACTCGTCGCCCCGGTACAGCAACCTCAACGGCTTGCACCCCTGGCACAACGACACGAGTCGTTGCGCGAGTGGGCGAATCAGGAACAATCCACTATTCCAGCCGTTACCCACGTCGATTACACGGCCCGCGTTCAAACCGTCACACATGAACGCAACCCACTCTACGCCCCGATCCTCACCGCGATCGATCAGCTCACCGGATGTGCCCTTGTGATCAACACGTCGTTCAACGTCCGCGGCGAACCGATCGTGTGTACGCCCGACGACGCCTACCGCTGCTTCATTCGCACCGACATGGACTATCTCGTGCTCGAAGACTGCATACTCGCCAAACGCGACCAACCCAACACAGAGCCTGCAGGTGACTGGCGGCAGGACTTCCCACTCGACTAACTCGCCCGCAGAGAGGCAGCAATGACCAGTGTCAAACACGCAGCCAAACTATTCCGAGAACTCGCCGCATACGCAATCATCAACCGCGCATGGTGGCTGATACCGATCGTCGCTGTGCTCTTCGTCGCAACCCTCGTCGTAGTCGTTGTCGAAGTCGTCGCGCCATTCACCCTCTACACGCTGTTCTGACGGCGTGCCGCGCGCTGGCGTCACGGCGCAAACCTGTGTAGCGCATCTTGTGTGCCTGGCTATCGTGGTTGTAACTCTGAGTTCGATAGCGCTTCGTCCGGGGAATTGTATTCTTGTTAGGAGGTGTAATGGCTGTTCCAGATCTGCTCGTGGTCGTGCTCGCCGCAGGCCAGGGCAAGCGTATGTGTTCAGCCTTGCCGAAGGTCTTGCATCCGATATGCGGACGTCCGATGCTCCATTGGGTCCTCAGCGCTGCCGCAGCCACGGATCCGGCCGAGATCGTCGTTGTTGTCGGCCACTCCGGCGAAGAAGTCGAGGCCCGGACACGCGATCTCGGCATCGAGACGCCGGTGCGCTTCGTCACACAGAGTCGCCAGAACGGAACCGGCGATGCCATGTCGGTCGCCCTCGCGTCGGTCGAACCGGACGATCGTGACCTTCTCGTGTTGCCGGGCGACAGCCCGCTGATTTCGACCGAGACCCTGCGTCACATGATCGACGACCACGACCGTGACCATGTCGGCGTGACTCTGCTCACGGCGGTCGTCGACGACCCGACCGGCTACGGACGAATCATCCGCCACATCGGCGGCGCCGTGTCGAAGATCGTCGAGCACCGCGATGCGACGCCGTCACAGCGTGAGATCAACGAGATAGCGGTCAGCACGTACGTATTCAGCGAGCACCGATTGCGTGACGCTCTTGCGAGGCTTCGCCCCGACAACGATGCGGCCGAGCTGTACCTGACAGACGCAATCGAAGACATCTTTCCAGACGTGAACAGCGTCGCTGCAGGCAGCGACGAGATACTTGGTGTCAACGACCGCGGCCAACTCGCTGCGGTCGAAGGTGTTGCCAGGCGACGGCTGTTGGGCGCCGCGATGTCAGACGGCGTTACGATTCAGGACCCGGCGAATACTTATCTCGACGCAGGGGTCGAACTCGCCGAAGACGTGACGATTCTTGCCGGCTGCCATCTCGAAGGCGCCACATCTGTTGGGGTGCATTCGGTCATCGGGCCGGGCGTGCGTCTCGTCGATGCACGCGTCGGCCGGAGTTGTGAACTGAGTTATTGCGTCGTGCGCGAATCTGTCGTCGACGACGGGGCGCAAGTCGGCCCGTACGCAAGCCTGCGCCCCGCCACCCATCTGGGCTCGAATTCGAAGATCGGAACGTTCGTCGAGACGAAGAAGACCTCGATCGGGTCGGGCTCGAAGATTCCCCATCTGTCCTACATCGGCGATGCGACGATCGCCGACGACGTAAATCTCGGCGCGAACACGATCACATGCAACTGGGACGGCCAGACGAAACATCACACGAACATCGGTAGTGGCGTCAGAACCGGTTCTGGATCGCTGCTCGTTGCCCCGCTCACCCTCGGCGACGATGCCCATACCGGCGCCGGCGCCGTCGTCACGTCCGACGTCCCCGACGGGGCGCTGGCGAAAGGCATGCCGGCAGTCGTCGAAGAGGGCTGGACGGAGCGCAATCGACGATCATGAATGATTATCACCGCAGTGTGGCGTGATGTCGATGTATTGACCGTTTGCGTCGATGTGAACGTCGAAGTGTCGGAAGAAACCCTCGATGCCGAGTACTACGTCGTCGTGCGGCCATGGATCCACGAACAAGACGGCGGCTTCATAGCTTTCTTCGCCCACACGAAGGTCTACCCGATGGATCGTGCCGTGACGGGTGACTCCGCCGGAGGCGATTGTTTCGGGTGAGCCGTCGTTGGGATCGAGACCGAGGAACTCGGCCACCTGTGCTCCGGCGATGGTGAATCGAGAGCCGGAGTCGACGAGTCCAGGTATCGGTGCTGGGATCCCGGAGAATTCCATGGCAACGACCGGCATTGGTGCGTCGTGGCGGAGCAGGTAGGGCAACGGCGCGAACGGATGTTTCAAGTCAGCCACGCAGATCCCGGGCTGAGATCGCGGCGGTGGGATTCGTTTGGCACTCGGAACGCCAATTCGGCTCGTTTGCTGTCATTGTCGAGACGCCGCCAAACCTCAGTCAACGAATCACCTACGGCGATGATGCTGCCGTTGTCGACCGCCACGACGCGGCCTCGATATTGGTCGAGTGCGGAGGGGTCGACGGGGGAGACCGAATGGGCGGCCTGGCTGTTCACGCCGAGAGCCGCCTTTGCTTCTTCGATGTCGTAGCGTCGGTGACCGCCGGGCGTGCGGTCGCACGGGAGGCGCCCGGCCAGCGCGTACTTGCGTACGGTGGTCGCCGTGACGCCGAGTTCGGCTGCGATTTCTTTTGATGTCGCTGTTCTTACCATGATGCCAGTGTAGCGCATTTCTCGCTTTGATCGTTAGGAGCGATTTGCATCTTTATGTCTTCTTCACAGCGTCACAGCAAGGCATCGGTGAACTCTCGCTGTTCGCGCAAGAGGTCGTCGAGTCGAACCTTCCAGGCCGCGAAGTGTTGTCTGATGCGCGGCCAGGGACATGGGATACCCCCGAACGGCTCCTTTCAGCTTCGATCGACGATGATTCGCCGACAGTCGTCGTCTTCGACGAGTTCCCCTACCTCGTCGCCGACGATCCGACAATCGAGGCAACCTTTCAAAAGCAGCGGGACCGACTGCTCTCGAAGAAGCCCGTCTTGCTGATCATGGTCGGCGCCGACGTCGCGATGATGGAGGCGTTGAACATTCATGGGAGAGCATTTTTCCAACGCGGGACCGAGATGGTCGTCTCTCCTCTTTCCCCGGCTGAAACCGCCGGCATCGTCGGATCCGAAAATGCCGCCGACGCCTTCGATGCCAACTTGATCACCGGCGGTCTTCCGCTGATCTGCGACGAGTGGTCGAAGGCGGCGACGATGTGGGAGTACCTTGCCGAAACGCTCTGCAATCCGACATCAGCGCCGTGCCCGGAGCGGACGCGTCGACCCCGCTCGTCGTCGTGTCGCGAGCTGGAGTGACCGCAACCGGTGCGGCAGCGGCGATCGGCCCCTGGTGACGTGTTGATCGGGACCACCTCGGCCGGTTGTTGACCGATGCCCGACAATGCCGGTCAGTCGTGGCAGTGCTCGGCGCCAAATGTCCCGAAACAGCCCCAAGACCGGTCCAACGGGGGTGAATCAGCCCCGCAGTCGGGGCTCATCCGCGGCACATGCACCCAAACTGGGGCCTATCGCGACATCGTCATCGTCGGCTACGAGGTCGTTGATGTCGACGTTTGCCCGTTCGGCCGCGATCACCGCCGTTGTGTCGAGTATCAAGCGGGCCAATGTCGCTCCTCGGTCTCGAGCGAATGACAAACATGGTGCCGGCCAAGTAGCGTAGAATTGGCACCGCCCGACAGACATCCTTGGGAAGCCGATGGAGATAGCAACGAAGCGCACACTCAAGATCTTCTCCGGGCGCTCGAACCCCGAACTCGCGCAGGAGATTTCGGCCCAGCTCAAACAGCCGCTCGGAGGCGTCGAGCTGAGTACATTCGCGAACGGCGAGATCTACTGTCGCTTCGACGAGAGCGTGCGGGGCGCCGACGCGTACGTGATTCAGACCCATTCGGATCCGATCAACGAGTCGATCATGGAACAAGCGATCATGATCGACGCTCTCAAGCGGGCATCGGCAAAGCGAATCACGGCCGTTTGCCCGTATTACGGATACTCGCGGCAAGACAAGAAGGCGCGTAGCCGCGAGCCGATCACAGCCCGTCTCGTTGCCGACCTGTTGACATCCGCCGGGGCAGATCGCGTCATTTCGATCGACGTTCACACCGGTCAGATCCAGGGATTCTTCGACACGCCGTTCGATCATCTCACGGCCATGCCTCTGCTCGCCGAATGGGTCAGGCGCGAGATCGTGTCCGACGTGGTGATCGTGGCGCCCGACGCTGGACGCGTGAAGGCCGCCGAAAAGTTTGCCGCGGCTCTCCAATCAGATGTTGCGATCATCTACAAGCGCCGTTCGCCCGACAAGCGCAACGTGTCAGATTCGCTCGCGATCGTCGGTGACGTCGTCGGTCGCACTGTCGTCATCGTCGATGACATGATCGACACGTCGGGAACAATCTGCGGCGCGGCACAATTGATCCTTGACGAGGGCGCTACCGAGGTCTACGCGCTTGCCACTCACGGGCTCTTCTCCGGCCCGGCGATCGACAGGTTGAAGAACTCCGCGATCGAGAAGGTCGTCGTCACGAATTCGATACCGATCGCGTCCGACATGCGTTTCGACAAACTGACGGTGTTGTCGTGTGCACCGATCTTTGCGGCGGCCATACGCGCAGTCTTCGAAGACACGTCTGTGTCCGGCATATTTGGCGGCGACAACTCGTAGCTTGCGCGGGTACCTTGCCGAACCTGAATACGCGACTTCTGAATATACGACCATGCGGGCATGTGTCGACCCCCCGGCTAGGGGCCGAGGAGGGCGGCCGGGACGACGGCAATCCCGTCGTCGCGTCGGAAGGCGTACCGTCCGGTCGTGACGACCACTGCGTCCAACAGAGCGTCACCGAGTTCATCGCGCAACCAAAGCAGGTGGCGAACATCGCGTGCGTCGACAGTGGCCGACAGCTTCACTTCCAATGCGACTACCGTGTGGTCGTCGTTCTCGACGATGAGGTCGATTTCGTGCCTTCCCCCCTCGGTGCGGAGGTGTCTGACGTTTGCTTCAGCAGCCTGAGCGTAACCTCGCACGCTCTGCACGACGAGCGATTCGAACAGATGTCCGAGTGCTGTTCCGTCCTTCACAACTCGCGGCTCAGAGGCTGTTCCGCTCAAGAGAGCGTTCTGGTTCATGCCAAGCAGTCGGGTGGCGATCGCCGGGTCGACGAGCTGGTGTTTGGGTGTTCCGACGAGTCGTTTGAATTGATTGCGGCTCGGTAGCCAGGCGAGGACGGGGTCGATGATCCAGAGTCGTTCGAGCATGTCTCGCCACACGAGAGTCGTCGTTCGAGCCGGCTTGTCGCCTTCGCCTGCGCTCGCGGCATTGAGAATCACCTCATACTTCGCCGTCGTAGATGTTGCTGCCGCGTAGGCCGTCATCCAACGACGTAGTGTTTCGGGTCGACGAACTTGCCGGCCCTGCTCAGAGAAGTCCTTCGTGATGATCCGGTCGATGTATCCGTCGAGTTGTCTGCGCAACACCCTCCAAGGTAAGTCGCGAAACCCGGGAAAGCCTCCGACAACGATCTCGTTGACGTAGTCCTCGAGATCGATTTCGGTTTCGCCGTCGATCTTGGGGTGCGCGCCGGCGAGCAAAGCGGCAAGACTGATATCTCCAGATGCAATACCGCGCTCGAACAAAGTCATTGGACGCATCCGTAGCGACACGATGCGTCCTGCCGCGGAATGAGTCGGGACTCCTTGCGCCGATGCGGACCCGGTGAGTAGGAAGGTTCCCGGCCCGGCGCCTTCGTCTACTGCGCGCCGTATGGAGTCCCACAACGCCGGTACGCGTTGCCATTCGTCGAGCAGAACAGGTGGGCTTGCCCCGAGCAGACTTGCCGACGCTCCAGAGCGAGCAAGTTGTGCAACCTCTGGGTCGTCGAGCAGATAGACCGACTCAGCACGGCGCTTCGCCGTTTCGGTCTTGCCAACCCCCTTGGCGCCCTCTACGACGACGGCCGGCAGTCCGGACATGAGTTCCGCCAGCTCGGTATCGACCAGTCTCGGGACATAGATCATTACATTACGCTACACGCCACGCGCCTGTTACGCTACCGTGTATGCAGTCGGGACGCTTCAACTCATGCACAATTTCGGCCGCCGAGGTTTGGCGCCGGGTCGAGGCTCGCTCGTTCTTCTCCTCAACTCTCAAGACGTATGCCACGATATCGTATCTGCTCAATGAGGCCCTCCTCCTGTTCTGTGTGCAAGACGGTGTCCGCGACCCAGAAAGATATGTGGGCCGTCTTCAGGAGTTCGCGCTGCCGATCTGTTCCGTTAGTACCCGGTGGTGGCCGTTGGACACAAATGTCTCGGCTGCGGCCGCGCCGATGCGGTACATTTCGCGATTCGGATTGATACGCTGGATTCGTTGCATCCGTCCAGAAATGTTTTTCGAGTTCGAGGACTGTAGAGATGGCAACCGAAGTCACGTTGACTGCTCGCACCAGAACGGCCGACGAACTGGGCTCGGCGTCCAGCCGTCGTTTGCGGCGCGACGGTTGGGTACCGGCGACGGTTTACGGCCGAGGCAAAGATCCTGAGAACGTCGCCGTCCCGGCTCACGACCTGCGCCAAGCCCTCACGACCGGCGCAGGTCGCAACGTTCTGCTCACGCTCGATCTCGAGGACGGCGCCGATCACCTGACGCTTGCTCGTCAAGTTCAGGTCGATCCGATTCGCGACGACATCATTCACCTCGATTTCATCCTCATCTCCCGTACAGAAACGGTTGCGGCCGAGGTGCCGATCAACCTCGTCGGAGATGCGCGTGGCGTCACTGAAGAGGGCGGCTTGTTAGATCAGGCTCTCTACGCGCTGAGCGTCGAGGCGCTGCCGGCGAACGTTCCTTCGAGTCTCGATGTCGACGTGACCGATCTCGGCCTCGACTCTCCGCTTACAGTTGCCGATATCGTCGCGCCCGAAGGAGTCGAGGTCGTCACCGACGCCGAGACCATCGTTGCCTCGGTATTCATTCTCGCCGAAGAGGAAGAAGAAGAGGTCGAGGGCGAAGAGGTGGAAGGCGAAGAGGGCGAAGAGGCCGAGGGCGAAGACGCTGCCGCCGCCGACGAATCCGAATCCGACGACGACTGATCATCGCCGACGGCTGGGTGCGGTAGGTCGTTGCGATGTTCGAGGCCGAACCGATCTCTGCGCTGATCGTAGGATTGGGCAATCCTGGTTCTGAATATGACCGGACGCGTCACAACGTCGGTTTCGACGTAGTCGATGCCATGGCTGAGCGACACAACGGGTCGTGGCGACTCTGTCGCCAGCGAGCGGTCGTCTCCGAGATCAGCATTCGATCTGACCGGATAGTGCTGGCAAAGCCGCAGACGTTCATGAATGTGTCGGGGCAAAGCGTCCAGGCCCTCGTTCGCAAGTACGGCGTCGATATCGATCGAGTCGTGATCGTCCACGACGAGCTCGATCTCGATCTCGGGGTTGTTCGGTTGAAAGTGGGCGGTGGTACCGCCGGCCACAACGGCCTCAGCTCGATCGTGGCGACCTGTAAGTCAAAGGACTTTGTGCGGGTCCGCGTCGGGATTGGCAAGCCGCCCGGTCGGATGCGGGGCGCCGATTACGTGTTGCGACGTTTCCAATCAAACGAAATTCCCGAAGCAGAGGTTGCCATCGAAGTTGCGGTCGAAATGATCGGAAGCTGGCTGGAACACGGCGTCGCCGCCACGCAGAATTCGTTTCATACGAGCTAACTGCCGCCGGCGTCCATCTCTGCTGGTACCGTTTCCCGTCGTGCGGCGCGATCGATCGGTAGCTACCAAGGGCACCTGGCAAGATCGTCTTCTGCATTCCAAAAACGCGACAGTTGGCCTGTCGATGGCGATATTCGGCGCCATCGTCTATGGGACGACCTCCGTCATTTCCAAAGCCCTTGCCGACCAGGACTTCACCGGCCCAACGGTCGTTGCGTTTCGTTTCGGCGGTACGGCCGCCCTGTTGTTCCTAATGGGCCTCATCCTCAAACAGCCGTTGGTTCCCGCACGGGGCGAATGGGTCAAGAGCATTGGGATCGGCGGGGGGTTCGCGATTTCGTCATTGTTGGTGTTCGCAGCGCTCCAACGCGGCGATGCCGGGATAGTTTCTCTCCTGACTTCGTTGTTTCCAGCATGGGTCGTGATGATCGAGTTCGGCTTCGGCCATAAACCGTCGAAGGTCGCAGTGCTCAGCGTCGTGATGTCTTTGTTCGGTGTCGGCGTGATTGCCGTTGCAAGTATGGGTGGTTCGACGAGCCTGTCGAGTATCTTGTTATCTCTCGCGTCGTCGGTCGGATACGCGGGGGCGCTGTACGCCTCGGGTCGCTTGGTGACCGACTCGGAGCCGCTTCCGAAGGCGGCTTGGATCGCCGTCGGCGTGACGATCGTATGTCTGATCGCGGGCGCGGCGACAGGTGAGCTCCAGAATCCGCTGAGGTCGTGGCAGTTGATGAGCGCGAACTCGATCGCGTCTGCCATCAACTATCTCTGTTTGTTCGTGGCGCTCGAAAAGATCGGGCCGACACGTTCAGGGGTCATCATCAATCTGTATGCGCCATCGGCCATGTTCTTAGCCTGGGTCCTTCTCGGTGAGGCGGTTTCGGGCGCCCAGATCGTCGGTGCAATCATCATCCTCGTTGCAGTTGCCATCCTCGGCATGGAAGACAGCACCGCGATTTTCTTCAAATTGAAAGACAAGGTCGCCGACGTTGTGGCCGAGAAGGTCGCTTGGAAGCCGCTTCCGCTTCCTGGTGTCGATGAGGAATCACCGGAGTGACCGCGCCGAAAACACGGCGTGGCGGCGGAGTGCCGCCGCTGCGCCCTCTGCTGGAACGATGGCGGCGTCATCCGGTGACCGCAGCGCTCGAGAGATCTTCGAAGGCAGAGCGCGCGGAAATCGTGGTTGTTGGCGAGCCGATTCGGGCGGCGTGGTTGGCGGGGTTGCCTGAGATCGTCGGACGGCCGGTCGCGGCAGTACTGCCGACGGCGGCCGATGTCGAGCGGACGAGCAACGACGTAACGGCATTCCGCGGTTTGCCGTGTGTCATCGACGCGTGGGAGACATTGCCTTATGAGCATGTATCTCCGAGTATCGAGACGATGGGGCGACGCCTCGCAGCGTTTCGGTCGCTTCAGTCGAAGTCGCCCCCAGCGCTGACATTGTTCGGCGTGCGCGCGCTGCTTCAACGCGTTTCGCCGACGGCCGCTCGAGTGTCGGCGATCGAACTCACCAAGTCCGACGAACTCGATCTCGAAAGCTTCGAGCGCAGGCTCGCGGCATTCGGGTATGAACGGACGTACCTGGTCGAAGCACGCGGCGACTTCGCGGTGCGCGGCGGCATCGTCGACATATATCCGTCGACGGGCTCGGACCCGCTCCGGGTCGAGTTTTGGGGCGACGAGATCGATACGATCCGACGATTCTCCGTCGGGGACCAGCGGTCGATCGATGAAACGCAGTCCGTCGAAATCTTGCCATGTCGGGAGCTGATGATCGACGAAGCGGTGCGTGAACGGGCCCGAGTCGTCGGGGCGCGCGTCGCCAATGCGTCTGAAGCACTCGGTCGCATATCGAGGGGTGAGACCTTCGCCGGGATGGAATCCTGGCTTCCGTGGCTGCTCGAAGACGGCGCCGGATCACTGTTGGACCAGTTTCCGCGCGACTGTCTCGTCTTGATTTGTGAACCGAAGCGTTCGTTCGACAGGGCCATGGATCTGCGTCGGGAGGAAGAAGATCTGGCAACTGCGCTCGCTCGCACATGGCGACTCCCTCACGCCGGTCTCTTGACGGCCGTGTCGCTTCGCGAAGACGACGACGTGCCTGAAGTCGCCGAACCGAACGGCGAATCCGATCCGGTCGAATCCGCCGAGGCAGAAGATCTTCCGCGGCTCTTCTTGGACGCGCAATCGGCGCTCGCTGAGCACAAGGGTCTGGTGTGGCAGGTACCAAGCGTCGCCGCTGATCCGGGGTTGCTCGAAATCAACGCCGGGGCGCCGGAGTCGATTTTCGGCCAACCCGACGTTTTGGTGCGGCGCCTCGCCGACTTGGCGTCGAGTGGCAAGACTGTCGTGGTCGCCGCCGACGGCACCGGATCTCGTAGCCGAATACGAGACAATCTCGCGAACGAGGGATTTGCACTCCAAGTGTCTGAAGGTCCACTTCGCACCGATCCCGATCACGCTACGGTCGTCGCTGCACCGCTCTCACGCGGGTTCATCTCCGGCGAACTCGGGCTCGCGCTGTTCGCCGAGTCAGACCTCACCGGGCGACGCCGTGCACGTCCCCGCGCTGCGCCGCGCAAGGCCAGACGTGACGCCGATCAAGCAGAGATCTACGGAGATCTCCACTCCGGCGACTTTGTCGTGCACTACGTCCACGGGATCGGGAGATTCGACGGCGTTGTCTCACGAGGGATCGGTGGCGTCGAACGGGAATACCTCGAACTTTCGTATTCAGGCCATGACAAGCTCTACGTCCCCGTCGACCAGGTCGACGCGGTACGAAAATACATCGGTGGCGAGACACCTCGCCTGTCGAGAATGGGTGGGAGCGATTGGTCGAGAACCAAGAGCAAGGTTCGCAGCGCCGTCGCCGAGATCGCCGACGAACTCGTCACGCTCTACCGGAATCGTCTGACGGCGCCGGGCCACGAATTCCCCGTCGACGGCGAGTTCTCATTTGCGTTGGCCGAGTCGTTCGAGTTCGAAGAAACCCCCGATCAGCACCGCGCGATCCGAGACGTTGCAGCCGATATGGAGTCTTCGTTTCCGATGGATCGCTTGATCTGTGGTGACGTTGGCTACGGCAAGACCGAGATAGCGGTACGTGCATCGATGAAGGCGGTTTCGGGCGGCAAACAGGTCGCGGTGCTCGTGCCCACAACTGTGCTTGCACAGCAGCATTTCCAGACCTTCAGTGAACGTTTCGCCGACCTGCCGGTTCGTGTTGAGGTAATCTCGCGGTTTCTCACTACCGCCGAGCAAAGACGGGTGACGGCGGCATTGACCGCGGGCGATGTCGACATAGTGATCGGCACGCACCGCCTTCTTCAACGCGATGTCGACATACCGCGGCTCGGACTTCTCATCGTCGACGAGGAGCAGCGTTTCGGTGTGAAGGCGAAGGAGCGGCTAAAAGAGCTGCGCACCCACATCGACGTCCTCACGATGACCGCGACGCCGATCCCGCGCACGCTCGAGTTCGGCCTGACCGGCATTCGTGACATGTCGACCGTCAACACGCCCCCTGAAGACCGCCAACCCGTATTGACCTACGTCGGCGAGTTCGACGAGCAGTCGGTCGCTGCCGCGATCCGCCGGGAGCTACTGCGCGACGGTCAGGTCTTCTACGTGCACAATCGCGTGCGATCGATCGACCGGGTTGCCGCCGAGCTTCGGCGGATGGTGCCCGAGGCGCGAATCGGTGTCGCTCATGGTCAGTTGGACGATTCCACGCTCGAAAGAATGATGCTTTCGTTTTGGGACGGCGAGTTCGATGTGCTCGTTGCCACGACGATCATCGAGAGCGGACTCGACATCTCGCGAGCAAATACTCTGATCGTCGACCGGGCGGACATGCTCGGTCTTGCTCAGCTCTATCAGTTGCGCGGTCGGGTAGGGCGTTCGCGGGATCGCGCCTATGCCTATCTTTTCTATCCGGCCGACCGTGCGTTGAGCGAAGAGGCCCACGAACGTTTGAAAGTGATCGCGGAGCACCAAGATCTCGGCTCAGGAATCGCGATCGCGATGCGTGACCTCGAGTTGCGGGGCGCCGGCAACCTGTTGGGCGGGGCGCAGTCTGGACACATCGCCGCAGTTGGCTTCGACCTGTACTGCCAGCTGGTGAGTGAGGCGGTTGCCGCGCTCAAAGGAGAAGAGGTCGTTGAAGTCGTCCACGCTCGGGTAGATCTGCCGGTAGAGGCGTATTTGCCGGCGACCTACGTACCGAAGGAGTCGTTGCGGCTCGAGGCCTACCGCCGTCTCGGCGATGCGTCCACGCCCGAAGCGATCGCCGACGTGTGTGACGAATGGACCGACAGATACGGGGCGCCGCCCGAAGTCGCCGAGAATCTTCTCCAACTCGCTCGGGTCAAGGCGTCGGCGTTGCGGGTGGGCGTGCGAGAAGTCGTATTCTCTCGGGGGCAGGTGCGACTCGCCCCTGCCGCGCCGAAGGGATCGAGAAGAATGCGCCTAGAGCGACTCAATCCGGGGACGATCTTCAAAGTCGACCCCGACCAGGTTCTCGTCCCCTATCGGGATCCACGGAGCGCGGGGCGGGGCGCCGGTGCTCGGGTCGGCCCACCGGGTTTGGCGATCGCCGAGTGGGTTGTTTCCGTGTTGGAGGATTTGGCAGCGTGAAAAAGCTCATGGTCGCATTCGTGTTCGCTACGTTGGTGCTTGCCGGTTGTGCTGCTACGCGGCCCGCGGCGTTCACGGTGAACGGCAAGTCTTTCACCGAAGAGCGTATTTTCGACGAAATCAAGGCTGCGGAGCGGGCGCAGCCTGAGGCGGCGCTCGGCGTGTTGGGTCTTGCACCGGATTCTTTCGCGATGTCGGCGGTCGACGCTGCGATCAACAACATCATCTACTTAGACGTGCTCCTCGAAGAGGCGGCAGACTCACTCGGTGTCACGGTCACCGATGCCGACATTTCAGCGTTCAAGTCTCGAGTGCCGCCGGGCCAACTCGACGCGCTCGACCCGGCCGATGTCGATCGACTCGTCCGCCTTGCAGTGCTTCAGCAGGCGATCGCAGCGACCCTGACCGACCAAAATGTCGATGAGGCGGCGCTGCGGGCGCAATACGACGCGAACCCGGGGCGGTTCAGCCTGTATTGCATGTCGATAATCCTGGCTGGCGACACGGCGGCGGCCGATCAGGCGATCGCGCGGCTTCGCGCCGGTGAGCCTTTCGCGACGGTGTTGCGCGAAACCACGACCGACCAGTCGCTGTTAGCCCAGAACGGTAGTGTTGGTTGCAATGCCGCCGACGCATTCGATCAGTCCGTTCCTGGATTGTCCGGCATTGTTTCAGGCCTTGGGGCGGGTGGGATTGGTGGCCCGATCAGTCTGCCGGGCGGGGGCGCAGTGGTGATCGTCGTCGACCGAGTCGAGCCGCAGTCGTTCGAAGCGGTTCGTGATCAGCTAGCGCTCGAGGCCGGTTTCGATCCGACGCAGCTGCTCAACGACCTCTTGACGAGCCTCGCCGACGCGGCCACCGTCACGGTCAATCCTCGTTTCGGCACGTGGGTCAGCGACGGCGAAGCGCCGCCTCGCGTCGAGCCGCCCGACGCTCCATTGGAAAACGGCGAAGAACTCACTGAGCGCGCGCCTGAGGTCGGTGGGTTCGGCCAAGGGGG
>SDBV01001751.1_pt1 | contig 32515 bp, 52 predicted proteins | sample 2277081 | NCBI WGS metagenome assembly SDBV01 (sample SAMN10402039, study PRJNA504765) | marine sediment metagenome | isolation source: marine sediment core GS10_PC15, 223 cmbsf | place: Arctic Ocean: Southern Knipovich Ridge | collected 2010 | reverse complement strand
TTCTTAGACGAACCAGAACTCACCGATCGCAGACTTCGGCTTCGGCCGCAGGACTGACGTATCGTGCTGCATGGTAGGCTCTACGCTACTGTTGCGCCCGTGAGTCCGCCGGTTGTGACACTTGCGACAGAGCCCCATCCCATTTGCTAACGTACGATTACTGGTGATGCCGTCGATATGATGAGCTTCTGTGGCAGGAACGACCGTACAATCCGTACAGACCAGATCTCGCCGCAAGACCGCGGCTCGCCATCGCCGATGTGCGGTACCATAACCTCGTTCTGTATTGGTCTGACGATGCTTCGTGTAGACACGCTTCACAGTTGGGTGCTTCTCGCACCGAGTCCCACCCTCAACAAGGATAGGACAGCCAGCGAATGAGCAGACTCGGGTGCGTGTCATTCGACCGGCCATCGGCGGCGAGACTCTGCAATAAGCTCCCGTCCATGAGCTTGTTCAAGGCGAAGCTCAGCAAGACTCTTACGAAGACCGGACTTCAACTGCCGATCAAGACGACGTCGTACAAGAGCATTGTGAAACCAACTTAGGATTCTCATATGAGCACGTTCTCCTGAGTGTCCTCGTCCACCTTTATCAAAGTGAAGGAGTACTGACCATCGTCGTCGTCGGTCGTAGTGTCGACCACTAAGTACCCGAGCTGAACCCTGAGGGCCTCTTTCAACCCCTCGAGTAAACTAAGCGCAACTTCGCCTTCGTCCGCGTCCTCGATTAAATCACGCAACTCATCGCTTGTGATAGTCCCACGTTCCTCGATCCCCCTGCGACTATCCCAATTGGAATTCACCTTGACCCATTTCTGTTAGGCGGACTTTAGGTTAGAGACACACACCGACGGGTACACCCTATGATACCGCCGATCACAAGGCACCGCAACCCTATTCCACATAGAATAACACAAACACAGTGGACACTGAGGCACAGTGTGTTCCTCATACGGGCTGGGGTTTCTGAGTATGGTATGCAGTGTATAAGTATTCTTCTTCTTATGTGTTAAATACTACTCTTACAGTGTGTTCAGTGTGTCAAAGGGTCTTATCCCCATATATGTGGAGTCGTTGCACCGGCACAGTGGGGCATTCCTACACTGTGCCGGCACACTGAATACACTGTGTCTGGGGTCCAACACCTCCCTAATCTTTTGGGGCCTACTCTATTTCGTGTCGAGCTAAAGCTATTCCGATATAGACCCTGTAGCGAGCAACCCCTTTGACATTTCTCTGAGCGGTCTTGATCGTTGGATATTCGACTCGTAGAGACTTACCAAATACGCGATCATTGACAGCAACTTCTCCATGAGCCTCAGCCCAATCTTTATACTCGCCATAGAGTACTTGTTTATCAATCTCCCCCATCTTCTCCACAACACACTCACGTATGAACTGAGCGACACCATCACCGAGAGTCCGGATCTCCTCGAGATCTGCCTCACCAGTCTCTGGTTGGATGAACTCTCCTCGCTTTCGGAGATCCTTCAATGCAGAGATTGCCATGTTGAGAATACCCGATGCTTCAGCACACAGATTATTGGCAAGCCCCTTTGTCTCCTCACCTACAAACTTCGGGGTACGAAGCATGATGAACCGACGGAGCATTGCTTCAGCCGTTCCTCTCAATCTCGGTGTCTCATTAGTGGAGAACACGAATCGCACAGGTAGCCTCATAGATACAGGTGATTGATGCATCTGCCGAACCACGACTGTATCCTCACCAGTGATTTGGCGAAGTCTGTCAATCCCTTGTTGACAATGTTTGTAATCAAAGGTCTCGTCAGGGGAGAGCGCGACTGACTTACCCATGAGATTATCCAATCCATGGCGATCACTCATAGAGAACATACTTGTGGAGGTGCAGTTATCTTGACCGAGTACGTGTTCCATCACTCGCATGATTGTTGACTTACCGGTCGCTGGTGGACCAATGATCATGAGCATCTTCTGAAGGCTCGTATCGCCACTCAGCAAATAGCCGAAGTACTCCATAAGTGCTGTTTGAGATTCCTGATCATCAGGCCAGATAGAATTGAGAAACTGCTTCCACAATACTGGCTCATCTGCATCAGGGTTGTAGTCAAACTCTTGAGCCGAGAGAGTGAAGAAGTTTGATGTCGGCTCCATAAATTCCTCCTCTTCGACATCGAGTAGACCGTTAGGGAAACTGATTAGACAATTGGGATCAGGTTTCTTACGACCATTCCGCCAGTGTGGCGGAATCTCTTCAAAGTAGAATATGTTTCGGAGCGCTCCCATTACTTCGTTAATTATGTTGGCGCAAGGCATCATCCGAACCTCACCTTTCGCACCTCGGAGATAACACTGAGAGAAGAACTCTGAGATCTTAGATTCCATCGCCGCGTCTGATACGAGGCGATGAGCACCTGATTTCCAAATGTAGAAGTCGGTCTGAAACCAGAGCAGTTCAGCGAGTTCCTTGGCGAACCGTTTTGCCATGGCTCTCCAGTTCTTAGTGTGGAAGACACGATCTTCTGCCTTCGCTTTGTTGAGATGAGCGACCAACATGTTAGCGGTCTTCTCATTCACAAATTCTCGCAGGTCAGCCATCTTCATAGTAGATCCCCCTCAAAACCGAAGTCGGTCGGATCGAGCCCATCGGCGATGAGCGCTTCTTTGAGTAAATCCATCAAAGCTTTCAACTTCGCTATTCTTCGCATCTTGCTCGATCGAGGATCGATGAATCGAATACGCTTCACCTTCTTAGGACGTTTCTTTGAGTGGCAACGATGACATAGAACCAGAAGATCATCAGGTTGTTCGTTACCGAGATTCTTATAGGTCAGATGATGCACTTCCAACCTCTTTTCACTACTACACTCCTGACATCTCCTTTGAATCTTTATACGCTCTGCGGTGTACATCCATTCGTTTGATTGGATGTACTCATAATAATTCATTGTCTTGCCCTCACAAGATCACTAATGAATACGGGACTATTGAGGTACCCCTTGATCGCCTTATCGATAGTCCAGTCACGGTAGTCGTCGCGGTCGATCCATTTGTCCCTACATAACCCGCTCAACGTCATCAATTTCTCAAGTCGCTCAGGGTCGGGACCGACGTATTCGAAGCACAGATGATTAGCGAGAGCAAGGTCGGCTTCAGATTGACTCGTGTATTCGCTCCAGTCACCTCTCCACAACTTACCGAAGCGCGACCTCGATTCCCGAAGGTGTGGAATGACACCCGTATCGGGGAAGCATCGTTCATAGTTAGACGCGATTTTCTTGACATCCTCCATAACGGCTGATTGCTGAGCCGCATCCTTAGGGAAGTATGAGTCGGCGAGCCAGTCGAGGAATCCTTGGTTTGGACATACTCCACCTTCGCGCCAGGGTGGACCGATAGTGAGGAATCGTGTCAGACCGGCCGGATACACACCGAATCCGTGGTGAGGCTCGTTATCAGGATGGGCCCACTCTTTGCCCCGTTGCCTCGGCCAGATCCCATGAACGAAGAGGCGGAGCCCGGTGCCTGACGCAGATAGATAGATCCCACTCTTGGCGCGATCGATGATCTCCTCGGCCCAATCCTCGCCAATGCACCTGTCAAGGTCGATTCCCACAACGAACTTAGCGGACGCCATCTGTAGACCGATACCCCATCCACGTGACTTGGCGAATCGGGCGCATTCGATAAACGGCCTCGCTTGTCTTGGCTTCGCGTAGGGAGCCGATGGAGAAGGGATTCGTGGTCGTTTGGTCTCACCGTCCCATACATGCCATCCGGCGTCGCGGAGGATCTTGGGAATAGTGTTCGGGTCGAAACTCGTGTTCAACATTCGAAGTCAATTATCAATTTACAATCAGGACTCGACTTATGGTAACACCGGAACTCATACATACCGTAAGACAGCGCGCCCACGCTAATCACATAATCGGTAAGGTCTCGATTTTTCAGGAAATCGTGCCACGCCATACTGTCGTCTTTATTTCTCCACACGCATATTTTATCCGCATTGATTCGGTTTTCTATTGACATTCGAGTTCTTCTCGTAGTTTCGATTCACGGAGTTTACTGAGCGCTTTATTCTGAATCTGCCTGATACGCTCCCTCGAAAGTTCGAGTTCTTCACCGATAGTTTTGAGAGTCTGACAAGAGTAACCACACATACCGAATCTTCTCAGCACGACTTCGAATTCTCTCTCGTCGAGTAGTTTCCACATCGCCTCATATAGAATGGCCTGATCGGGTGTCGCGATGTGCTCTGGATTTGGGATATACTCGGGTATGACCTTCAGGGACACAGCCATGATTTTGCGAACACGATCGGCCTCTGATTCGTGTAACTGACCCTGCCGTAGTTGAGCTTGACACGCCTCAGGTATGCGAATCATGTATTGCTCCTGGCGTAGAGCTCGTCCTGTAGCTTGACAAATCCACCAGGTGCAGTACGTCGTCCACTTTGCTCGGCGAGATTTGAACCGGAGAGCGGCGCGCATGAGTCCCAACATGGCACACTGAGTCAGGTCGTCTAAATCCATTGTCCCTACTCCCCTGTTGTTTCGTTCGTAGGTACAACGGACTATGTTGCGAGCCCATGGAGTACACTTCTCGACCAATTCGTCGCGAGCCGACTCGATGTCGGCTATTTCCGGAGGAATGGGACGTCTGGCTCTCGCGGCGGACATGACGGTCTCTGGGAGTGCTTTCGCGTCGATCGCAGCGCCGAGACGTTTGCGAAGTCTACAGAGCGCCTTCTGGCATCTGTCCGATAACTCGTCCTCTTCCTCCTTAGTCAGCCAGATTATTTTCTTCCGCATGGTATGAGGTTCCTCTCCAAGGCCTCGTACTCCAGCAAGGTATCTCGGTGGAATACTCAACTACTATTGAACACGACGGATTTCTCGTTTGAGTTTGGTGTAGACGTAGTACTCCGGTCGGTCAGTGCCACCTGAGATATCGAAGGTGTGGACAACGGCGGTCACGAGCCAGAACCCGCTCAGGGTCCTCCACCGGAGATAATCGCCGACTCTGGGGAGCGCATCGGTGGTCTGAGTTCGTGTGATCTCCCCGTCCATATAGAATGTAACGGTCATATTGTTCTCCTGTATGACAGGCCTCCTTCGGTGATCGCATAGTGCAGGTCAGGTCCCGGTTTCGGCGGCCCTATACGCTTCCGAACGAAGCGTCCCGGAATCAGGAACCCGTGCGGACCGAGCAATGGACGAACGTATTTTCGGTTGTGGTCCGCGACCCATGTCTCATTGTCGAGGTGGACGTAGGCAACGAACCAAGTGTCCTTCTCCGTATGTTGAAACACGCCGATCACCTGATACAGTTGCTTCGTCTTCACGTGGAGATACAGACCTGGCTCGGGCGCTGCGACTTCAATCCCGTAGAGTTTATGAGTCGTCATATTGTTCTCCTCTTGAAGCAAACGTAGATGGGCTCGACTGAACCGTCCCAGTGTCGATACTCGATTCGCTCGTACGTGTCTTCTCCACACCGAACGATCGGCGACTCAACCTTGCGAGTCTGCCCGTGGGCCGAGCCACCATAGAATTGATAGATTCGCATGTAGTTAATCCTAACTATAGGTGGGCCAAGTATGTACGGGCTCTGTAGCGGCCCTTCAGGGGCTCCGCCGCCAAGTGGGCAGGCAAACTACCTTTGTACCCGCCGGAGGCCCTGGAGGGCCGTTTAGGGCGGTTTAGCGTGCTATCCGGCCGAACCCCAGGTTACAGGTGCTCCGGAGGGCCCGTTTGGGGCCCGCTTCGCCCTCTCCGAACGTTATGAATGCCTATCGGCATGCAGAAGCTCTGCGAGCTTTCGAATGGTCATACCAGGGTGGAGATGAATGACTGAACGTCGTCTGGGCCAAGTCTGATATACGTCTTCTTCGTAGCACGTTTCAGACCCTCTGCGTCAGGGTGTTGGCTTGGACGATATGAGCGCATCTACACAACCTTTCGTATCAGTTCCAGCTTCAACTCGGCGTCGAAGCCGTTGGCTGTGATGATCTTAAGAATCTTGTTGATGATGACATCCTCAGCGCTGAGCGTTTCAGGAATGGGATCGTTTACAGGAGAACGGAAAGGTCCTCGCTGAGGCTCACCTGAGATTGCTCTTTCGACCACTTCAAATGCGTTCGCAGTGGGCAGCACTCTGTGGGTTAGAAAGGAATCGATTGTCTTGATTGCACGATCTTTCGCCGACATCGGATAACGTCCAGTGCGCTTGCGTCGAGCCTCGCCACGCATAGAGTAAAGCGTGAGCTTCTCTGTGAAGGCGTCGATCAATTGTTTTGAGGTTAGCTTCGTGCTTTCTTCGAACCACTTGTCGCGGATAAATTTGGCGTGTTCTGAACCAACGATTTCACGAGTAGCGAGACCTGGAATAAAAGGCCCTTCTCTGCCGCTAAGATCGCAGTACTGATTCATGTGGACTCCTTAGAAACTTGGGTGATGAGCTTCATCAGCTCGATACCTGTTGCCAACTGCCAATTCTCAATAGTGAACTCGACGTAGCCGTCCGCGTCTTCGAACTGTAGATCTAACCCAACGGCTCGAACTACCCACGCGAATGTTCCGCGTCGGCGAAGCTTACGGATCTTGTCTCGCTGGACAGCCGATGCTTGGTTGCGTTTAACCTTCAACTCCATGTGGACCATGTGATTTGGAAGGTGCGGACTGTAGACCTGGAGATCAGGCCATCCACTTTGTTGCATGGCGTGTCCATGGACGTTGAAGACTTTCGCTCCACCACCGGGTCCTTGAAGCTTCTTGACGAGCGTGGGCGTGAACTCTTTCGTCTCGTGACGGAACTCAGTTTTCACAGATTGGCCCTCACTAAGTCACCGTGGTCGCCAGTCGCCCATTCGACCATTACATCGTCACCGTCTCGCCTGAACTGTTCGATTCGCTCCTCAGTATAGGACACCCATCTATATGTTGGTGTGCTGCAGACCACCGAACAATTGAGTTCTTCCGGATAGAACCCCGAGGTCATCGTTCCCTTGCATCCGGGTGTGGCTCGACAACCCAGCATGAACGGCGTAACGAGATCGATCATGTTCTCTGTGATAATCTGTCCGGCACACTCTTCGCAGGTATATCGATTCCGAGCGCCTTTCCTTTCCATCAGTACACCAATCGTTTCAAGGTCAGGGATTCATACCACTTGATACCTTTGGCTGTCACTTGATACTGACCGGCGTAGTACGTTACGAACTGGTGCTGCTCCAACCAGGATCGAGACTGTTCGAAGTCGTTTTCGTCGATGCTCGAAACCTCAGCCCATTTTCGCCAGTCATTCGTCGAGACGCTCATTGTCTCGAGACCAAGCCGAGCCACGAAGACCAAGGCTGCGAGTGACCTCAGTTCGTCTTGGTAGTACCAACACTTCAGATTTCGCATTTCGGTCCCTCACAAGCTGAGCCCTTATCAAATGAGCCGTCGACAATCGTCGGCATCGCTTGGTAATCTACGTGTTTGTATAGCCGTACAGTCGTGTTCCAGAGAGCCTCGTGTTGCTCGGTCAGCTCTACCTTCGTGCGAGGCATGAAGTCATAGGTAGGTCCATACGTGGAGATATAGGACTGAGCGGCTATCCTATGTCGGTTCTCCCACACGTGCCCGATAACCTCGTCCCACTCACCTTCGGAGGTGATGGGAACCGTGCAACTGATATTGTTCGTCAGCCCCGGACTGATGTCGTTGCGCGCCGTCCCAGGTGCGATCCAGTTCTCGTAGACCATGAACACGGTGTCGAGGAACTCGCACGCCGAGAGATCGTCCTGTGTGATGGCAGTACTCGCCACCTGAACAGGGAACCGGATGACCCAGTCGCCGTTCGGCTTCTGCTGACACATATGCGGATTGTGCTTCTGGAACCACTGGAACACTGGCTCGTTCGGGTTCGCAGTGATCAGGCGGAAGTATCGTCTCCACGGGTGAGTGTGGATCCCGCTTGCGATACAACCGAGTAAGAGGGAACTGGTCCCTGCCGGTTTGATTGTTGTCGTCCTCGCAGCATGAGGAATACCGATCAAATCGGCGACGCGTCGGTTGGTCTCGTTGACAGCACAAGCTCCAGCACGGAGTACCATAGGATCACGACAGATCTTGCTGTCCATTACGCCGCAGAGGCCAACGCCGATCAGCGACTCGGCTTTGACAACCTCTTCAGTCTTCGCGCCAACGTAGCTCAGGTCAGTGTATCCAGCCTGACATGTGGCTAAGACAGCTGCTCGCTTGCACCGCTCAATGAAGTCCTCTTCCGATTTCACCGTCGCGCAGTTGACCTCGACGAGATTGCAAGCCTGGAACGATCGAGGGAGTCGAGGAAAGAGGCCGATCTCTCCACATGGGTTGCAACCGTATTCAAGGTTGTTCGTGAAGAAGAACCCTGGTTCGCCCCAGCGCCTCGTCCACTTGAAGAGGCTACGGAACTCTGCCTCAGTGACTTGGTTGCGCAACAGGATCACCGAGTTGTTGGCCATCTGCAGCTCCGGGTAGACGGTGAGCCAGTCTTCTGTGGCCTTGCACCGCATCATCTCGTCGTTGATCAGGCTGAACAGCACGAGCATACTGCTGCGACGGATGCCGCCTGACAACACACCCATGGCGAAATGACACGCCATACGATGCGCGGCGAACGGCGTGAGCTGCTCGCCTGCGAACCCCTCGAGAATTCGTCGTACATTCTCAAGTGCTATCTTCAGCGGGACGTGTCCAGGTGCTCGACCTCCTGTCGTATGCAACCATGAATTCTCAGATCGAACTCCGCTGTAATCGAACTCGACGTAGACCCCTGTTTCAAAGTGCGACTCCGTCAGCGCCTTCGCTGCTCGTCCCCATCCCTCGATCGTGTCTTCTACCTTATGCCAGTAGATAGTCTTCCGACTGACATTCAACACGGGTGGGAGCTTCGCGACGTGGTGGTCCTGCACCGAGTAGCCGACTCCGCCGCCCGATAGCAGGATGAAGAACAGGCGATGAAAGAACTCGGTGTTATCGCAGTGCCCGAACCAGCAGTTGAACATCCGAGTACTATTGACTTCGATCGCCTTGCCACCGAACTGAAGACTCCGCATCGCCGGGAGAACTTTCATAGGCGAGACAAAGTCTTCGTACAACTCGTCGAGCTCGGCGGCTATTTGTGGATACCGCCGTTTATGCATCTCGATATTGCGATGCCAGCATTGAGGCCAGTCTTCGAGCGTTCCGACTTCTATATCGTAGTGAGCGTACTTACTACTGAGGATATAGTCGCTGATCGCCTTGACATCAGGCGTCTCACGCATCACACGGTACCTATCACGCTCCGCTTTGTAAGCCGAGTACGACGTAGCGATCTCAGGTGGTAGAGTGTCAATGACTCGTCCATGTAGATCTTCGATCTCGATCGTATCGGGGCAATCTGCCTCGACTTGTTTGGCAACCCACTTCGCAGTCTTGCTGTCGGCTCCAGCACAGAGCGCGGCTCGAACGATCTTCAAACGATCCCAGTCTTGTTCCCGTCCATCTCGTTTCACAACCCGAGTCATATGATCGCCTCCTTAATTGCCTTGGTTCTTGCATCACGTGCCTCTTTTACCGTTGAGAATTGACCGAGCTGTTCAATTACCCCGTCTATCCTTGTCTCTGCTGAAAACCAACCATCTTGGAGGCGACGAACACCCGGTCCATACTTTGATTGGTCTCGGCGGTTCTCTTGATTCCCTCGATTCGTGGTGATGAGAAGATTGCTTCTACGGTTATCTAGTGGGTTACGATTGATATGGTCGACAAATCGCTTGTCGCCAAATACAAGACCCATGATTTCACGATGCATGAGCACTATTCCCTTCCGAATCCTACGACCGACATAGAACCCGCCCTTGATTCGCAAGGCAGACCCCCTGTACTTCCGTAGCTTGCGCCAGTCACGTTCGTCTACAAACGTGATCTTAACTCTGGGTGAGTGGAATAGTAAAAGTATCAACAACTCGCGTCATAAGCCTGTCTCCACTGACATGTGACATTCCACGTTCCAGGTTTAACCTCTACAGCCTCGACGAGTCCGGGGTGGCGTTTCTCTAACTCGAATGCGTCCTCTCTATCAACCACGATCTCCGATACACTGCGACAGGCGAATTCGTAGTTGACAACGTTCTCGTTTCCTGTTCGCAGCAACGACAACGTCAAGTCCTGGTCTATGAGCGTTTCCGGCGCAGCGATGAATTCAAAGTCCACCGCTGCCGGTCGGTAGAAGTTCAGTAGCGACGGAGCAGCAACGAGCTTCCCCTTCTCTAAGGTGCTCTTGTTTCGGCGGTGTTCAGATATACTGCCGTGATTGCACACCTGAGCGTTGAACCACGATATCAAGACTTGGATATCCATCTTGGAACACTGAGACAGTCGGTTGATATGCGGCAGTCTCCGACTCAGTGCCAGGTCGTGTCGCGCTATCACGTGAATATCCTCGTCCTCGAACTCGCACTGGATCATTGCTCGTATCACTCGCAGATTGTATTCGTCGTACGTCAGTAGCTCCAGCCATGGGCGGAGTTGGCGCCAAGCAATCTCCTCTTCTTCGGGTACGACGCAGATCAGCCGGGGAAGCATGTCTCCGAACAGATTGTGGAGAGTTCGCTGCGCGAACAACTGATCACCTGGTGGGACGATGATGAAGATGATCATAGTTCACCCACGTTGCGTATGTTGTCGAGCGTAAGCACCTCAACTCCTCGCTCGCCGTCATCCTTGAAAACGGTTTCACCGACGAGCAGCTTGCACAACTTACCCCATGCATCGTCCCGACCTATGGCTTGGAACGTGTATTTCTCTGGTTCTTCATTGACCCACGTAACCAGAAACGTGTATTCGAACGTCGCACTACTCACGATTATCCTCGTCTATGATAGTCACCAACGCTGTCCGGCTCTTGCTGAAGGACCGCCACCAATTCTACGATCTCGTCCATCATCTTTCAGAAACTTGACGTACTCCGAAGTGTTCACAGGAAATCCTTAAGTTCCTTTGAGTTTCGGATGATGTTGATAGCTGATGCAGTGTCGTACCCCACTCTGTCGTTTACTAAGACTCTTCGACACGCTGGAAGATCCATCAACAGCTTATTGTAACGGACAGACTTGAGCTGTATCTCTGTAATAGCACGATACTCCGCCTTCCGCGACGTTGTCAGAACCACATAGGCGTTGTGGAGCCGATTCAACGCGTTGACGTTTTCTTGTATCAACGGCGTTGTTCCCCAGCAAGGTTTGAAACTCCTGTGTGAACTCTCCACAAGGACGCCGTCGATGTCGACGAACAGAGTGACGAACTCGGAGCAGAATCGGTTCCAGTCCTCCTCGGTTCCCCAATCAACGTATCCGTCGACTCTGTGGGCGTGGAAGGGAACAAGTCTGTCCAGGAGATCCTCTATCACTTGACTGATGAAGAGGTGTTTTCCTGGTAAGTACCTGTCTCTCCACAACTGCGGACTAATGAACGAGTAAGCTCCGCAGCAAAACAAAGAAGAGATCACCTCCTTCTCTACACAGTGGCTCATGCGTCCGTCTCTGTGTGCGACGTAGCTCTTGTTCTTCGCTATGACAGGTGTCTCGAGTTGTTGAAGATCGACAACTGCAACCTCGTTCGCGTCCTTGCACGAGAAGTAGAACGTGTTGTCGCAGTCACGCAGAGTGAACGGACCGCTCAATTCTGAAAGACGCAGCGTCGTATCTACCGTTTCAGCTTGTGAGTTCGTGTTCCCTACATTCAAGATCTCAACGTTATCGTACCCAGCGATAGTGAACTCGTTCTTTATCTCTTCTACTCCAAATCGAAAGAGATCGTTGATGTTCATAGCGACAATGAGCCGATCGAATCCAGAGATACCACGTAGTGCCTCTACGGCCATAATGTTTCCTGATGGATGTGTCAGCGACCACTTGGGTTTTTCGGAAAAGCGTTCACTCTTACCCGCTGCTGTCAATATTAATGTATGCACGCGGAATTTCTCTCCTGAGGAAATTATGAACAGCGTTAGTCTTCGCATACGGATCAATGCGAAGAAGAGCGAGCAGCGTCAACTCCCGCAACCACGGTAAATCGAACGTCTCCATGATGCGTTCATCCACGTGCTCACGATTAGGTGCATCGTCGAACAATTCGATCCACCCGTGATACGAGTCTTGGCGCATCTTCGCAACGTCCATGACAGGGCTTGAAACAATCCCATCCAGGAAATCGATCAACCAAACGTCTTCGCCTTTACAGGGTACGTTACAGAACGTCAGGTCGCCATGCATCGGGCCGATCGGGAGGGTGGCTCCTGCAGCAAACCGTTCTTTCAGGTGCTCTACTACCCAAGACCACCTACCGGTATCGATGGCGTTGAGCTTATCGACAAACGTCACGGCCGGAATGTAATGATACTGGCTACGCTCCAGATTGTCAAGAACATAACAAAACAATTTTTCGAGACAGACGTCGGGGCTCTTGAAGATCGTGGTCGCGTCTTTGATGTACTCCATGTCGAACGCGAAACGATCTCCGTCTCTCTCAGTGTGGAGTACCTTTGGCGTCTTCACGAACGAGGAGTCACAGGCTTCTTGCAGTTTGCAACTTTTCTCGAGCCTCTTGTCTCCTGCCTTGATAACGGTATCCGGCAAGAAGCACAACTCGGCTCCACTATGACCCATCATCTTCTGTACCGTATTCTGAGTTCAGAGAAGATACTCTCCTTGTTGAAGTTGTGATCCAGCAGCTCGGGGAACCGGGCAACCAGATTATCGCACGCCTTGTCCTCCAGTTCACGTCTCTCCTTCCGAGTATGGTCTGATTGCATACCTCCATCGTTGACGTAGCTCTTCGTCTTGACGCCAACATCGAAGCGACGCAGGACCTCGCCGTACCTTTCGAAATACAGACACGACCGCTCGTAGTCAGTCTTCGAAGCTTCTGAGACCGCCAACTCGGAATCTTGTGTGGAGACGAATCCGAAGGCATGTGCAACGATTATGTTCAATTTCCGACTGAACTGGAACTTCTTACCATCTGGCTTGGTCGGTGATAGCTCCGTCCACATAGTAGTGTAATGGGTGCTATCACTCGGGTTGATACCCCACAGACCCCCCTCAAGCTCATGAAAGCTCTCGACAATCATGCCATCGAGATCACTGACCCACGTACGCTTCGGAGTTCCGTGGTCGTCTCGATAGCAGAGGTTGTGGATATCGTCTTCCATGACGAACACTCGAGTACCAACCGGATAGTGGTAGTGGATCGCGTTGAACTTGTCGGTTGCGTTCTTACCAGGTGCAATCACCGTACGAAGATCCCACATCTCATAGGCCTCAGTGTCCTCTTCGTCACTCAAGAACAACGTGATCTTATCGAGATCGAGGTTGGTCGTTCTCAGATACTTCAGAGTACGTTTGGCGAAGATCACCGATCGACGGTGTGATGGAATGGCTACTACGTATTCCATTTGCGCAGATGCTCCTTTAGGCCTAAAGATTTCTTCCAACCATTCGTAGTTTCTGTGATCCATCCTTCCTGTTTAGTATAGACATCGCGAAGACGGACGCTTTCGGGATGAAGCCTACACAACGCCTTACTGCTAATCTCACGCTCGCGGCTCCCTCTGTACCATCCGAGCCCTTCGCTTTCTGGCTTCTCAGGTGATTGAGATTGTGCCCACTCGTGTGTTACTATGTTGGGGTACCCCCACTCTAAAAGAGACAGAACGAAGTGACTGTCCGACTTTGATCTCAGAACTCCATCCGCTGTATAATCAAACTTCTCCGCAGAGAGTACATCCGTTCTGAAGAAGAGAGCGTTATATGCAGCACAACATGTCTCAGTCTCTGGTCTTCGATTGTTTTGAAAACGGATCCCTACCCCGCCGTGTACATATCCCTCCTCCATCTGCGTCTCCATCCACGCCAGAAGAGCCAAGACATCTTCTTTATCCACTTTCGTCAGTTTACCGTCGTGTCGTCTCCTATTTAGTAAGAGATCGTCGTCCAAACTTATGATACGATCCGACAGACCGAGTCCTAAGTCGAGAGCGATGTACTGACGAATTTTGGAAATGTCCCAGTCATCCGACACGGTTCTATAGTCTACACAATCTCCTTTCCACAGAGACTCCTCGAACTCCGGTACAACATAGATTACGGGGTAATCTATCTCATCTAGGAACCATGCTCTTCGTGTCGTCTGCTTGAGAAAACGACCTCTTGTAGGAATTATGATCGGTGTCTTCATGATGACTTGAATCTCCTCATAGCCTTACTGCCTCCCTCGTCGATGCGGCAGAATTTATCGAACTCACAGAGCCAGTGCTCGATCTCGCGAAGCTCGAACGGCCATTCGCACTTGAGCTTTGGTGCGTCTTTGAGCAGTTCGCGCATCGTCTCGAGCGTCGGATCCAAGCCGAGCCGCTGCATACCGCGCTTCGCACCCGGACCTACGTTCGCCCACGTCATGGTATCGGTTGGCATGAATTGCCGCAGGGTAAACCGGAGATCACATACGATCTCGTAGGCAACGAACGGCCCGATAGCATAGAACCCCTTGAAGTAATGGAATATCTGCTCCATGCTTTGTGACTCCACACACTCTCTACACAACTTCGGTGCGACCTCGAACACGTCGTCCGCCGTGTTCAACATGGACTCGTGCTTCAGTTCACCAGCACGACCCAACGTCATGTGTGCGCTGGTGAAGATCGTCTCATCGTCCAGCCATCGATGAGTTATGTGGACACGGAGGTCCTTGGGAGTCTCAAACCACTTCGCGTTCTCACGCCAATTGAAGAGGCGATACCATACTACGTTCCACAAGCGAAGCCAGTCTGGCGAGTCTAGGAGCATGTCCCGCAGTACAACCGTACCTCGGTCGAGCTGGCGGAACACGTTGCAGAACTTGTAGTCGCGGAAGACCGGGTCGTCCGTCCATGGCGAAGGTTCGTCGTTGTCGCGACGCTGCCAGATCGCATGACGCTCGATCATCGTAGCGTAGAACTCATCGATTGTCCGGCTTCCGTGTTTGAACCTACTCTTCTGACTCATAGAATGTCCTCCAAGACATAACCTTTACACTGACGAAGAGCAACCCGCTCTGTGAACTTCGCATGCAGGAGCTCTACTGCTTCATCGAGCAAATCATTTGTCAAGGTTCGACTCGTAGGATGGGGGATTACGAGTAGGGGTCCATCCCAGAGTTCTTGTACTGCGCTCTCGGCTTGTTTACCGCACACGAGTACGATGTCTGGTTGCTGATCTGAAAGCACGTCGAGAATGTGCTCTCGATCCGGCTCTGCCTTGCCCGCAACTGCGGTTCCGACCCACGACGCGTTCTCCCAGTGGATTTTGAGCGTATCGAATCGACGGAGTCGTTTACCCGACGCGCACTGAGAGAGGTTATAGAGCCAACCTTGACGAGCGCGACCACGAGGTTTACCGAAGTTGATTCCTTCGTACTCTTTGATCGTCCATGGGTTCTGTAAGAATCCAACGATACTCATATGCGTTTCCTCGCAGTCCTTACAGACCGCTGCTCCGTAAGAATGCGGTCGTGTCCTGTGACATCGTGAACATTCACCTCGTTGAATCAGTCCCATCCTTGGATCACTCCTCGAGCGGTAAGAGGTCGGTGGTTAGGATTGCTTGCTTCCCAATACACTTGACGCCAGTAGGGACAATCACTGTTTCGACAGATTTTGTGGCTTCTCTACACTCTTCGAATGAGCCGATCGAGAGGATCTTCGACCAACGATTGCCCTCATGGTCCTCCCACTCACAAAGGCATACAGCTTCCGCCTCAGAGAGTCCCGCCAACTCTTCGGGGGTCACCATAAGCGGGCAGATTTCATTCTTCACTTGAGATCTCCAATTGAGTTGATCATGGTAATGTCCTTGTCGTCGCGGAACCGGACAAGACGCGCGAACTTCAGTCTGCCGTCCTTGGTCACGTCTTGTGCGCGAATCTCTACTACTCGACCTATCAGGTCGTCCCGTTCTCGCATCTCGTCACTGAGTCCACCAGCTTTGCCGACTTCAACACCATCCCGTGTGCTCACGCAGAGTGAACCAATCTTACCCTCGTTGCGACCCTTGCCATCAACGACCGAAGTCACCACCAAATCAAACGTCCGTGTTGGCTTCACCTTGAACCAACTCCCAAGATTCCACTGAGACGTCTTGAGGACGTATCCCTCGATACCGAGTTTCTCCGCTTCTTGCATCAAGTACTCGACGCTCGTCAGTTCCATCGGGCAGATTGACGGCGGTGTCCACCCGAGATCTATGAGCACGACATTCGCAAATGGAAGCGATCGACGTGCGAGACATTCTCCAGCGAGCCACGGAATCGCCCACGGAGTAAAGTCGCCTGAGCATTCTCGTAGCATAGTAGGTACGTCCGTAGACTCACCGACTCCGTGATACTCACCGTCCAATACAGTGTTCGGCGGGAGGTCGAGGATTCGCTTGGAAAGGACTGTGTCGTGCTTCAGGAAATCCCAGTAGTTGATGTACGCCTTTCGGCCGATGACTTGGACGTCGTCTTCGAACCGCATTACGGTGAACCGCCATCCATCCAGTTTCTCCTGAACGGCGGTTCTACTACTGATAAGGTCGGCGTGTTTTGATTCTTTGTAGGCCGTCGGCTTCGGCCGAAGATTCAGCATCTGTTTGATAGTGGGGACCATAAGCGGCGCTTTCTTCAGTAGTGCGTTTTTGTACGGGCTCTGTAGTGGCCCTCCTGGGGCTCCACCCCCGACGGGTAGGCAAAACTACCTGTGTACCCACCGGATGCCCTACAGAGCCGTTTAGGGCTGTTTAGCGCCTTATCCGGCAGAACCGGGGGTTACTGGGGCCATTTTGGTGCCGTTAGTTGCTCCAGCGTCAGCGGCGTAGAGTGGACACCCAGCATCTCGCACACGGTAGTCCACGCCGCGTCCCAAGAAAGGACTACGCCGTTCGGGTACCGTGCCTTCAGTTGTCTTCTGTGAGGAATGTGCGAACATCGTGGTCGACGCGACAATCTTTCATACCACTCCTCGTCCTCTGGAGTGTGAAGGATAAACTCTCGGATGTCCATCTCTTGAACGAACTCGTGTGCTTTGACATTGTTGGCTTCACCAGTCGTACCTGTGAACACGTAGAACCGTCTCGTGGAGGCTCTACCCACTTCTCCCTCATGATCCGTTCCGCGCCTCCACTCAACATCCATCCGCGCGAGTTTCTACACGGACCGATGAAGACTACGTCTTTTCCGATACTGTGGTCTCCGAGGTTCGGCCAGTCTGGTATCAGGAGACGACGAAGGTTGTACTCCAGTGTTGTCTTCCCAGAACCTCTGAGTCCCATGAGGATTATAGCAGTAGGCATTTCGGATTACTCAATCCTAACTATGGTGATGGGTCGGCGTACGCTCAGTCCTCCTCATTGTCTATGAACGCTTGCGCTCTGTTGATGCTGTGGACCAGACCGTTCGACTGCCACCCTTCACCTTCAGGGCCCTCGTCTTCCACACCCTCAAGGTGACCTATCAGGTCATGTATGATTTCTTTGGCGTTCATTCCTCCTCCAGTGAGTCGAGATACTCGGCCAGCTCCGGGTCCTCTTCGAGCAGCTTGTTCAGCTTCTTACGCAGACGCATGAGCTTGTTCAAGCGACCGGGCTTCTTTCGAGTCGGACGGTCCTTGAACACTTTGCCACCGGCGATGAGATCGGAGATGGTCCGAGTCGTGTCTTTGAGCTTGGTCTCGTACTGCTCGATGATGCCGTCTGCGGTTTCGTACTCGAACTCGAGATCGAGGATTGCCTTCTCGGCGCGCGCAAGTTCCGCCGCGAGAGGTATCAGCATTTCTACGAACGTCTTCTTGACTTGGCGCGCTCGGCTGATTCTTGCACGGTACACTCCGAGGAATGCGGTGTGCTCTTCGATTAGTTCTCTTGGTGTCATCCTGCGAACTCCGTTGCCCGATGGGAAAGGTCCGCCCGGACCAGGCTGTCCGGGCGGACCAGAACAGGAGGTTACTCCAGCTCGGAAGTGTCGGTACCGTCTTCCTTGAGCGCCTCGAGAAGTGCGTCGACCTGAGCCTGAAGCTTCTTGACGCGGCGCACCTTCTTCATCTTCGGATCCCCGCCGGTCTTGAGCTCCGTGATCTCGAGCTCCTTGGCTTCGATCCGCTTCCCGAACTTCTCCTGCTGCTCGTGCATCAGGTAGAGCTGGTATTCGGCGTAGAGCGTTTTCGTGCTGAACGAATTCCGCTTCAAGCCCTTGCACCCCTCGGGGACGTTGGCGGGGATTGCTGTGAGCCGCCCTTCGTTGAGCTTGATCTCGTTGGCGTTGTCGTCGAGAGCCTTGGACATGTTGAACTCGGGCTTCGACTTCTTCTCCTTGATTTCCGTCGCCGACACCGTCTTGACCGTCGACTTCTTGCCACCGACCTTGACCGTCGACTTCTTGCCACCGACCTTGACCGACATAATCTTCGCCTTGCTCATGCTGAGCCTCCTGTAAGAATTAAGAAACTGAAAACTACATGGGACGCCTGATTGTCTCCGGCGTCACGAGGGTTAGTCGCAGACGGGGTTCCGCAGTATGAACGCCCAGGTGCCCACGAACACTACACAACCCTCAGGTTTACCGTCACGCAGAAGATTGAAACTGGAATCCACTGTGAGGCCCATGTTCTGCAGCTCTTCGGCCAAGAGCGTGATGGGCATTGCGTCGGTCATAGGGTCAAGCTCGGGGCAGTCGGAGAGTCGGTTGTTCATGATTCCTACTGTTGATGAAGTGTGGTTAGTTGGAAAGAGCAGCGACGCGCTGAGCGGCGATTTCGGTTGCCAGGTTCTCGACGGCATTACCGACTGCGATTCCGCCACCGATGATGAGAGCGGCGAGTATGAGAATGATGAGCGTGGTACGGTTCAGCATGTTGGTTCCTCGTGGTTGCGTTGTTCCTTACACCTAATACTATCACACTCCGCAGGATCTGGCAACCGATGCCGCAAGTATTATTTCGTGCCAGATTTTAGACTGCGGCCTTGATTCCCTCAACTACGCCGAACGCGAAAATCATCATGCTATGCTTAAGCGCCGCAACCAGCTCCCGGTCGCCGCTAACAACGCGAGACAGCGTTGCGAACACGTGGGCGTTCTCACCTCTGTAGTCCACGTACAAGTCGCTGACCAAGTAATTCGCTTCGAGCGCTTTGGAGACAATAGGTACCGTGTGCGACGGTACTATTACGATGAACGTGGTGTTCTGCATGTTGGTTCCTCGTGGTTGCGTTGTTCCTTACACTTGAAGGGTACTACAAGACGCTGGATCTGGCAACCCGCTACAGAACCACGTCTTGCTGAGCGTTGAGCACCTGGCTGGCCTCTGCGGTGTTGAGATCGAAGACGATTGCCATCTGTTCAACGGCCATGGCCCACGTCCATCCGGTGGTTGAACTGGCCATTAGTGAAAGCGCCGCGTCGTAGGCGTCGATGACTTTGTTCGGCATGGTTGGTTCCTCGTGGTTGCGTTGCTGACACTTAAAGGTACTACAATGTGCAGAATCCGGCAACCCAATCCAGAAGAATAATGGCGTGCCGATTTGACCGATTCGAGAAGAATAACTTCGTGTCGAGCGTCGGCCGAAATTCAAGTATACCCCATTATTCTCCAGGTGACAAGCGGGTTTAACTTGTTACCACGCCCTCACTTAGGACAAAAGGCTCTGAAAGCCCCAGGATGCCCATATGGGGCTCCCTGACCTGGTAGGGTAAACCGCACGTTCACACGGGGTGGAGCCGCCAGTGGTATTGGTTCCTCGTTGTGGTTGTTTGCGTTGCTGACACTTAAAGGTACTACAATGTGCAGAATCCGGTAACCGATTCCGAAAGTATTATTTCGTGCCGAGGATGCCGCTGGTAATAAACTTTGTCGTGGTGTCATGATCCGGCTCGGCGATTGCAGCGTCTCACAGTGAGCGAGGTCGTAGTTAGAATTAACTACACGAGGCACCTTATCAGGAATGGGATATCCTCGAGACCAGATGGGTTGCCATCCGAGATTCGGTGAGCCAAAGTCGAACCAGATATCAATTTCTACGAGGCGATGTTCCGTCTCCCAAAACCCACAAGGCCCGCATGGGTCTCCCGTCGAGCAGGTACATGGTCTTGAACGGTAGACGTCGATCTCATAGGTAGACCTCAGTTTGTGGAGTGGCACGCTACGTCCTAATCATCTGGTGACGTCTTCGGCGCCGGTATGGTTGTTCCAATTCGCGCAGTTGACCTCGACGTTGGCCAAGATCTCCGGCCAGTCTACTCGATTGTGATTGCGACGTGCCTGAATTCGAAGTCTCCAGTCTTCGTCAATATCTTCAGCACGAGTCAACCGCTCGAGGTACTTGTCGTCGTTCTTGATCTGCGCTTTGAGTTGCATAGTTTCCTCGCGAAGATCAAGGATTTCTCGCTGTTGTTTGTTCATCCGTATAGTCTCTCCAATTTCAATACGTCCAGCTTTGCTTCCTTATCTTTACATGCCTCGGCCCAGTGTTTCTCACTGTACCCTCCTTCCCACCTCAGCGGAACACGAAGGTTGAATGGATCGAAGTTCAGGATCTTCAAAATGCGGCCTTGAATTCTCTCGTCTCTGGCGGCTTTGATTGGCGCCTCTAACACAATCTCGTCATGCACGTTGGCGACCTGGAAGACCTTAGCGTCGCGCAACACCTTGTCCTTGCGAAGCGCGTTCATCCGCGTCTTGATATACACCATGGCGAACCCCTGGACGACGGAGTTGAACGCCTTCCTTGAGTTCTTACGCGATAGATATCTACGTCGACCCGACTCATCGAAGCAGTAACCTCGTCTTTCACAGTTCGCCTGAGCCTCCGCGCTGACACGCTTGATACCGGGGAACTGTTCATGGTATCGTACATACAACTTACTCGCATGATCGGAGATCTCTCGTGTGAAGACACCATCTGATTGAGCCTCGGTAATTCGCCCAGACTCTACCCATTCGGCAACGCGTTTAGATATCGCCATGACAACGTCTTCATTCTTACGAAGGTTTAGAGTAGCCTTTTTCTTGCCACCTCCATACGCCATCATGAAGTTCATAGTCTTCGCTGGACCACGCTGAATGCCGCCTTCCTTGGCAACCCAGGAGTGGAAGTCTGTCCACGGATCTTCTTGATACGCTTTGAGTGCGCGCTCGTCCTGAGTGTAGTGAACGATGATACGGAACTCGATTTGACTCGCGTCGAAGCTGAGGAACGCATGATCTTCTCGCGGTATCACCAACTCCTTGGCTCTCGTGTTCAACAACTGAAACGGAGGGTCCGAGCAGGAGGTCCTACCCGTCCTTACCATCTGGTTGTAGGACGGATGAACGCATTCGTCCTCGTCACCGAAGAACAGGAAGTTCTTGAGGTATAGACTTGCGAAGTGTTTCTCCGAGCGATATTTCGCCAGATCATCTACAAGTTGTTTCTTCTTGGAGTCCACCACCACGATCGGGTGAACGGCATACTGAGGAAGAACCGTCTTGTCGAACTTCGGGTTACCGTGTGGATTACTTTCCGTTGGCTTCGTGTAGTCAAGGACAGGGAGCCCGAGCTGATCGATGTAGATTGCGTAGTTCTTCTTCGCCGAGTCCGCGTACTCGAAGCCGACACGCTCGTTGATTGACTCGTGCATCTTATCGACCCACTTCAACGTGCGATACAACTCCTTTCTCAAACCCTTCGGGTTGGTGCGCATACCCAGATGCTCCAGCTCGAGCAGAGTTCGAGTGAACTCCGTTTCAATATCCCAGAGCTTCTCCATACTCGTTGGCCACTTCTCGAGTATGTGTTGGTACAGGACACGATTACCGAGCACGTCCTCGCACGCGTAAGCTCCCAGCATTGGAGCCGGAACTTCGGCGAAGTCTTTTGTCTCCATCGCCTCGAGATAGCTGTGAACCTTCGTCTCACTACTCATAGGCAACTTGCACCAGTCTCGACATAGATCCTTGAGTCTGTGACCTTGTATGTGATCACTGTTGAGACACTTTGAGAGAGTCAACGTATCGTGCAACGTCAGCGACTCGGGTACCTCGACACCGTCGACGAGACAGAAGTGAGCGTCGAACTTGATATTGTGATTCGCCCAGATCTTCACCTTAGATAGTACCTCAGCAAGCCATTCAAGCACCGGTTCCACAGGGAGGTTATACTTCGGGTTGACGTGACGAATCGGAACGTAGTACGAGTCGGGATGGTCGTCCCATGTGATGGCGATACCAGCCATCCGGTCGCCAAGGTATGGCCACGAACCTCCACGTTTCGGATCTCCTTTCTCCTCCTTATGGAGCATGTCGTCTTTCTTCCAGCCTGACGACGCAGTCTCGAGGTCGAGGAACAATAGGCAGCCCTTAGGGACTTGTGGCAACTCGCTGAGGCCCTGAACCATGAACCCGAGCCAACCGCTACTGAGTTTGAAGCATCTCACTCACAGCCTCCTCCGTCCGGGTGGTCCCTGAAGTATTTTTGGTAGGGGACGAACATCTCTTTCACCCAGAAACCCCAGTCGCGTCGATTCGGAAAGAACAGACACAGCGACCACGTTTTGTTTTCCTGTTCCGGCGTCAACTCGATTCGGTGTTTATGTTCAGCACGGAATCTGCGGAGAGACGGTGCTTTGATGATATTGAGTTTGTCGCTGTACTCGATGTAGCTCCCACGGAACACGAACGACACCACGTCGCACGGGTGATCGTGCATACATTTCGACTCGTCGCTTCGCCGGAACCAGTGAAGATAGACTCGGCAACTCGAACGGAAACCCAGCAGTTGCCACCTTGTCAGATACGGGTTCTCGGTGCCACCGATGTCCTGTCTGCGGAATAGTTTGTTCAGTATTCGCTCGATCACGGTTCGAATCCTCCTTGAAGTTCGTAGTCTTCGGTCTCACCTTCCAATAGCGTGGATCGTTGTCTCTGTAGCACAAGTGTTCGTTGATCGCGTAGGCAATCTCTTTAGCACCCCGCTCTGATAGCGACGGGAGGTTTAAGAACTTCTCGTCTGGGTAGTCGCCACCATGATTATCGGTCTCAACTATCTTGAATCTCATTCTACCTTCTCCGGGCAATCTGCCTTCGTCAACTTGCAATACCGACATTCTCCTCGACTCGGAGACTTGAACGGCTCCGCTTCCGCGGCAAGCATCTCGAGGTTTCGGTTGAACGATTCGAGGAACGCGTCGTCGGGCTGTGCTACCTCCACATGGTCGTCCTCGTAGATCAGATACCCCGCGTCGCAGTTTAGGACGTGCATGTAGATCATCACCTGAACGTGATGCGAGTGCTTAGGCTTACCGGCTTTGGTATCATAGACAGCTTTCTTCTTGCCATCGGTAGCGACAATGTCCGCCTTTCCGGCGAGAGTCAGACCATGCTTCTTGTACTTGAAACCGTGCTCGACCTTGACCTCGAGCCCCTTCGCCTGTAACCAGTGTACTGACTTATGTAGAAGGCTCGTGTGCTTCACATTCCATGAAGCAGTGAACTGCCCGTCGGTCTTCGCCTGTGCGTAGTCCTGGTTCTGCGTCATGAACCAGCTTCGCCACAGACATGACTGCTCGCCCGACATGATCGACGCGAGCCAAGTAACCCAGACGTATGGACCATACTCTCGTTTCTCAGTCATCTTGTTCCTTTCGTCTGTTGGGACGCCACCCTCCATAAGAGTTGAGTTCTACAACCCAAGCGGTCGTCCAGATGGTGATTAATGCTGACACCGGAGTAACGCAGATAAACAAGATAGGAGACATGAAGAACCCGACCAACATTCCGATCCATGAAAGAACACACACTGCTCCGAGCATGATTCTGTGTCTATCGAGGAAGTTCCATGTGCTCATACTTGTACTACCTCGACCCCTGCTTTTTCCAGATGTTTGAGTCCGCGTTTGTCGTGCTCCGTCAGAGTGATATAGTAGACACGGTCGATACACCCGCTGACGGCGATCAGGTTAGCACACGACGTGCATGGAGAGTAGTTGATAAGAAGAGCATACCGAGGCTCGTGGTAGTAGTACGCATGTTCGCGTATGCAACGCTCTACCGCACGAAACTCTGCGTGGATACATCCACAATTGCCAACCTCGTTTGAACATAGCGTAGGGTCTCGACCGATCGGACCATTGAAGACCCACTCTGTTTCCATGAGAGGGTGATGTGAGTAGAGTTCACCATCTTCGAATCGCATTATCCCACACGCGACGCCTTTGCGCTTGCACGTGCGGATACTCTCAGCGATCTTTGTGTTCTTGAGAATCGCTGCACGGATCTCACTGCAATCCATTCAATAACCTCCACTCCGTGACAATCGACCCGGCATCCTCTTCGGTAGGCCACTGGTTTCCGCCTTTGATGTCGATCACCCGGGTTGGATTCTCGTCGACCAAATGCATCTTGGAGAAGATCATGTTCGCGAACCTCATGTCCCTACCCATGAACATCTCTTCCTTACCTTCGACGATTAATCGACGTTCATACTCCGGGTGGTTGGAGTCGTGTATCACGATAATCAACCCACGCCTCAGGTGTATGAACCGAGACACGAGTCGCATGGAATCAAGGCTGAACCCCTTCGTGGGGTGAAGATTCAGCATCGCTCCATAGACATACGCACCGTAGTGGAATCGGTCGTACACGTCACCTGAGCGAAGTTGAGACAAGTAGTCGCCGAAGTAATCGAAGTCGTCGGTGGGTTTACTCATGTGTCGATAAAAAGCGAGCCCTCCCATCTCTTTGACGAGTTTCTTACAGAACGTAGTCTTGCCGACGTGGTCGGATCCCTCTACGATGATCATGTGATCTTACAGGCCTCCAGTGTTTCTTTGCCCAGAATCTCTTCGAACACAAGAGGAAGCTCCCTCTTGGCTCGACGAAGGGACGTACATGCAGCGAGCGTGGAGAGAACCGCAAAACGAGTTCGAGGTACCAACTCAACACACCTTGCGAACTTCTCGATCTCCCGGAGTCTCGCAGTCTTCTCCATTATCAACGCATCGTCGAGAGCTGCGCGGAATATCTCTGAACCAGTTGCGGCGGGGCGAAACATCTTAGGATTGGATGTCAAGACCTTGGGGTCCCACACCATCGCGAGCTTCGTTTTCTCGACGTTGCGATGATACGTGTGCATACTGCCGACCTGGTGTCGATACCATCCGATCTTCAACCCAAGGTACTCGGCGATCAGGCACTGAAGCTGACAGAAGGCGAACACGTCGTTGGGAAGCCCGAGCCAGACGTCGTTGCTCCGCATCGTGCAAACGCAGTAAAGCGCGTTTCTCCTCACAAAGAACTGAAGCGACAACGTACAAGGGATATCACGCTTGTCGTGAGCACATGCACTCGGCAGGTCTCGAGGACCCCACATAGACAACACGGCTTGTCGTGTGTGAGGGTCCTGATCCAGTAGCTGGACTAACCGTTGCAATCCGCCATGCTCTTTCCAGCGAGCGCCGTAGGCTCCGTTGGCATTACCGTTGTCCTCAAGGAACCTTTCGTATCTCGGTGCGTAGTGTTTGATGAACTCGCCGGAATCGCTACCGGCGAGATACCAGAACAATTCGCCCGCAGCGTACGACGGGTTGAATCGGCGGTGTGGATTCCACGCGAAGCACTTAGTCGGATCGTCGAGGTATCCGTCCCAACCGAGGACTTCGGCGCACCCGCCTTCTCGGCTGATCAAGTTGTAACCCGAGCACCGGCAGTCATTCATCGCCGCTATGAACATTTGATCGATGTTGTCGAAGTGCATGCTCAGACGCTCCCGTACTGGCTACTATCACGGAGGATACTACGCACGTCAGGTTTGAAGTACCCGAGAGCAGGATCCTTCCTCTTCATCCGCGAGTCGTCAGTGGCGCGTGTCTTCGACATATTACTGGCGTGAATCGCTGTAAAAACTTCTTCGCACGGGATTCCGTACGTCTCACCTGTACCAAGCACTACATACAGAAGATCCCCGAGAGCGTCCGCCAACTCGAGCGGGTCCTTATCGTCGAGCGCGTTGATCACCTCGCCCAGCTCTTCGAGCATAAGTTGACAACGACGCATACGTTCGTCACCAGCATCACCCTGCTGAACGGCGAGAGGAATCAAACCCTCCGCCATTATCAAAAGACCTTTGCCGAATCCTGATGGGAACACACCGTCCGGTTCCTCCCTAAGATCACGATTGTTGGGGAACCCGAACTTGTGATGGAACTCCGCGACTTCTTGTTGTTCGATTCTCATGTATTTCTCGTGTTGATGTTGTTGTAAAAGTGTCCTGGGATTCCACCAAGACTCACGGTGTCTCACCGCTCGGCGTGCGGGCAACACGCCATTGTCAGGAGGACAGTGTCTACCGTTTGGCCTTCTTCTTGACCTTGTTCTTCTTGACCTTCTTCCGAACTCGTTTCTTCTTGGTCTTCTTGGAGCGCTTCTTGGTCTTCTTCCTGGCGGGAGCGACGTCGTCATCGAATGCTTCCATGATCATGGCAATAGCACTCACAATTTTGATAATCTTGTCGGCGTTCACGGGGTCTCCTTTGTTGGAGTGTGATTGAAAGCCCGTGCAGATGGGTCTGAGGTCACCTGCACAGGTAGAGGGGAAATTACAGATCGCCGTCAGGTTTGTCCTCCTCTGACTCGGCGGAGTTGGTGACACCAGTGTCGTCTTCGTCGGTGTCGGCACGAAACAACTTCTTCGCGAAGTCATCGGCAAGTTTGATATGCTGATCGCGGAAATCCTCAGCGTTCTCCGGTCGAATCCAAGGTTGTTCGGCGGGAGCGATGTCGAACCCGTACCACGTGTTCTCCGGACTCTTGTGGAGCGTCGCTTTGAATTCCCACACCGTGGCCCAGAGCTTGCCCTTCTTACCGCCACTACGACGCATACCGATCTTGTTGATGAACAGACGCCCCGTGCGGAACTCTCCGCGCTTGAAGCCGATCATAACTTCAGTACCTGAGAGTTCGCCGTCATACAGGACACCAATGAACTCGAGGTGCTCCTGATATCGGTACTTCAGATCAGATCCGCCCTTCTTCTTGCCGTACACTTCCTCGCGCTTGTCCTTGTTGCGAGCACGGATAGCGATCTGGTGACCATCGTCGAACGTCCTCTCCACGACCTTGGGGATATCGCCGGCGACGACGTCGGGGTCATTCCGATCACGCCACTGGATGAACTCGCGGTAGAAGAACAGAGGTACGAACAACCACGGTTCATTCTTCTCGGCTACCAGCGTCTGTGACGCCGGGATACAGGCAGACCCGAGACCAACTGCCTCGATCAAACGTTGAGACGACTCAGTCGCTCCTTGTGCGATCGACAGACGCGGAATGATGCGGTACTCCTGCATCACTTCTACGCACCTGTCCGCCTCGTCGGCGTACTGGTCGAGCCAATCCATGTCAGTACCACCGACATGAACCACTTCATCGGGGGTGTCGTTTCGTGTTTCGATACTCGCTTTTTTACGTTTTGCCACGTGGTATTCGAAGCCTTCTAAAAATTGTTGTGATCTTTGTTGCGTTTCCGTCGATACCCGGGGGTATCGGCTTACCTTCACTGGCCAACTTAGTACAGTACTCGGCGAGCTGTGGATAGTGCCAGACGACTAAACCCTGCTTCGCCAACTCGGGGCCGATACCAAAGTGTTCACAGAGGTCCATGTACCCCTGAGTCCCCTTGCGCGGAACACTCGGTGCCACCCCTACATCTGGAGTACCGGACGCGTAGAGGCCACGTACGAGCACGTCATCGTCCTCTACAGACTCTGGGTCTTCCAGTAATTTGTTCACCAACAACGTGGCGATGCGACGTGCGATTCTTTCGTGTCGGGCTTTCACCTCCTTCCGACTCTCGTCGAACAACTTCTCAATCTCACGACAAAGGAACCCGAGGTCAACTGCGTCCTCGATACTGATCCCCTTGTCTCGTATCTTGTCAGCCTCCTTGCTCACGTCTGAGAGCTGATCTAACAACGGGCGATAGATCTCCTTGAACAGGTGGCGATACGTATTAGCCACAGATTCCACAAAGGGATTCGGATGTTCCTGATCGGTGACGACGTGGTGCTTCATGGATTCTCTTTGCCGATGAGCGCGAACGCCAACCATCCAATTGCGAGCGGCGGCGACCAGGAATAAATACAGCCGATGCCGATTCCGAAAAAGAGCCTCCCCAACCACTGACCTACTTTTTCGCTCATCGTTAAACCTAAGAGCCGCTTGCCGTGCTCTTCTCGAGACACTCGGCTTACGTGCCAGTCCTCTTTCCGAAGAAACGTAACTTCCGCGCAATACTGATAGCGGCAGAACCCGTCATCATCGTAAAGCTCGCCGCAATCGAGGCAATACTTTTCTTTCATAGCCTCTGCTTGCCTTCCAGTTTCAAGATGGCCATCACCGGATTGTTGTCCGCGTCCAAGCTCTTGATCAATGACTTCAGCGTACCGAGGAGATAGTCGGAGTTCTCGAGTAGGCGCGGATGATCAACCAAGAGCTGCAAGGTGTTGTGGACCCAGGCGACGTTCCTCGCGGCACGTCCTACATCCAGAAGGAACGGTGCGCTCGTTGTCGTTTCCGACGCTCCCTGAGAATCTTCGCCTTCTTGCGTCGTTTCTTCCGCTCCTTCTGAATCGACTCTTCCTCGTGGTTGCGTTTCCATGGAATCTTCATCTTGTCCTGTGTACCCGATGAGTAATTCACCGCGTGATGCCATAGTAAGTTCGATCATGCTACAAGGCTCCTCATGTTGACACCGAGCACCGATTTCAAGATCGCCGAGACGTCCTGGATCAGTGACGCCATCTCCTGTTTCTGTACAACCCGCTCACGAATGTCGATATCGATCGTACCCTGGATAACGAGATCGGTGATCCGCACCGAAAACTTCGTACCGCGACGGTGTGCTCGATCCTCCGCCTGACCACGCAAGAGCGCCGACCAATTGCAACAGAAGAATATCTCGTGACTACAATAACAATGTTTGGTCGGACCGTCCGGATCATCAACGTCATAACCGATCAAGTTGAGTCCGACTCCGCCAGTCATCGGGTTCAAGATGAGATAGACGAAGTCAGGATCCTGATTGAAAGCGTCCTCGTTCTCGACCCGCTCGGTGGAACTCGTGCTGCCGTAGAACGTGCCACCCTTGAACCCCTCGACCTGAAGCCGCGCATGGACCGCCTCGATATCCTCGACCGAGGTTGACCAGATCAACGTCTTCTCGCCAGAAGCTTTCTCCTTCATCATGTCGACGACAGCGTTGATTTTCGGATTCTTGTAGATACTGTCAATCTGCTCGACCCGTCTCGGCGAAACGACATCGCCCGTATGTGGATTCACTACCTCCTGCCAGGTAACGAACCCGCTCGTGATCTGAGCAAGCCTCAACAACCGAGTGAGAAGATGGTCGGCCGTCATACGCTTGTCAGATTCGTCCTCCTCAATCTCGATAGCCAGCTCCGAGCACATCTTGTTATAGAACTCGGCTTGCCTCTCGGTCATGTTGACTTCATGGAAGTCGTAGACCTTGTCGGGCAGGTTCAGTCCGGCTTCTTCCTTTGTGACGGCGTATGCATACCGAGCCAACTTCTCTTGCAGGAGAGGAACGTTCTCCATACCGAGTAGTTTTGAGACGCCGTCGCCGGCGATAGCCTTCTTGTCGCGGAACTTCCCGTAGAAGCTGCGGAAGTTTTCGTAGCGACCGAATCCGCTATTACCGTGATGCCCGAATTCGAGTTGGGTGTACAGATCCTTGTACGAGTTCCCGATCGGCGAGCCGGTGAGTATCAAACGCCGACCCGAGAGATCGCGAAGATCTCGCAGAGCCTTCCAGCGCCGAGAAGTAGGGCTCTTGAAATACTGGCTCTCGTCGGTAATAATTCGATCCCACGGGATGTATCCGAGAACGTCCATGTCTTGCGACACAGTGTCATACGGAATAATTGCCACCGAGAACGCGCACTCGGGATCGTCCTTCACGGCGTGAGTCAGAGCCTTGACTCGCTTGCGCTTCCCGCCGCGAATGATCGTTACCTTCCCTGGAGTATTGGCGAACTTGGCGAACTCTCGTTGCCAATTGAGACGAAGATGCTTTGGCACAACAATGAGCGTTCTCATCATATGGCCTTCATCGTTTATCGAGTTCAGCTTCCCTTGACGAGTAAGCTTCCCCTCATCGCATACGAGTGAGACGCTGCAGATCGTCTTGCCGGTTCCGCGATCCATGAACCAGGCGGAAGACGACTGAGCGAGACCGAACATGTGAGCGACCTTCTGGTAGTCCGCCAGCTCGGTACCCGCAGGCTCCTCGAAGTGCTCCGGCATTTCCGGAACAACTTCCTCCTCCTTGAACTCCGCAACCATACGGGCTCGCTTGTTCGTCGAGAAGAACTGGAGGAGACAAGCCGTATACTCGTTCCTCGTGTTCTCGCTCTGGAACACGACGCGGTCTCGTGGCCAACAACAGTGGATCACGAGACACGAGTAATCCGTAATCGGGACCTCGTACTCCATAGAGCCAGGTGGAAGTCGCATCTCGGGGAACGCCACCATCCACTTCTGCCATCGCGTCTTGACGTATTCGGAGATACGACGAACGGGGATTCCCGTCAGAGTGTGACCCTCCGAATCGTCCTCTCCACAATGGTCCCAAGAGTTAACCCGAATCAGAAGGTATCCGTCGCGCTCAACGGAACTCCTGATCTCGAGATAATCGTATTCACCACAGATGTCGAGCGGCTTCAACGCGTTTCGAGTCGCCTTAGTTAGCGGCTCGAAGATCGGCAACTTTTCAATGACCGCCGAATTCATGATTCCTTCCTCCTGCTGAAGCGCCCGGTCGGGCCGAACTACGAGGCCCGTTGACAAAGTATACCATACAGAAACTGGATTACAAGCTGGCTGTATCTGCTGTTGGTACATGTAGATACAACAAGTCAAGCACCCTTGGAGCTACGAATACAGGGTAGGCATACTGCACGGCCTGCGCCGTCCACCTCCCAGAGCCCCAGGATAACTCCAGGCGGCTCCGCCGCTGACTGCCACCTGGTAGTTTACCCCGGGCGCGGAGGCGTCCTACCCATACTACAAAGGCCATACTTATCCGGGGCACCCTGTTATCGACCCTTGGGCGATCACCTGATCTCCCATATCGCTTCTTCGATAGATCGAAGTCGACGAAGTATCTCCTCATGCCCTCGTTGCTGCATCTCGACAAATCGCTGAAACTCCGACACGGATATCTTCTCATCCAATTCTGTGTGAATCCACACAGATGCGCCAGCGACAGTCGTCGCCACAGCGAAAACTACACCTACCAAGCTGATCTTTCGATTCCTGCGCATGATTTCTCCTAAAATTCTACACTACGTAATCCGGCCCTGATTGCGCCACAGTCACCTCCTTGCGCAGATCAGCTCATAGCCTTCGTCACCTCCCTGATGCAAACCATACGACCCTTCTCTGGTGTGTAGATTCTCCCCGCAGCAGTTCTGACTTGGATGCCCCAGTGTCGTAGTCTAAGCCCGATCGCGATCGTATCGGCTGGCAAAAGATCAAATCTCACGACCATATTGACATCACCCACCCCATCGTTCTCAATTTGGCCGGTACCCGGTAGGTCGGACGTCGTAATTGCTTTTTGGAATATACCGGGATCCGCGTCGTCGAGCTCGGCCTTCATAGTGATCCAAGCCTTAGTGATGACTGTGCCCGATTCGAATCCGGTCGAAGCGAAGTTGATCGTCCGCCTTATCGAGACGTCATCACCGATAACGATGTCATGGATTACAGTGCCGAATGTTGGCATGTTGATGACCCTCTCGTGAAACGGTTTACAGGTTATGATCCCAATTAAAAAGGGCGCACAGGTAATCTCACCGGTCAGGATTCGACCGAGAATAGGACCGGTGAACGTGCTCTCAACCTGTCCTGTATTTGGGGCGAATAGACCCTGAAGAGCCTCTACTTGACCAGTCGTGAACCCAAGAACCTGACTCAGCACCTCAGCCTGGCCCGTAGTGCTGACGATGAGAGATGCCAAGGCTTCAGCTTGGCCTGCCATCGGTGAGGTCAACCCCTGAAGCGCCTCTACTTGGCCTGTCACAGAGTTGGAAACGCTGATGGTTCCAAGGGCTTCCGTCTGCCCAGTGTTCACTGAGATAACAGAAACTAATACTTCCGTTTGACCAGTGTTCGCAGCATCGACGCCCTGAAGAGACTCGGCCTGACTGATGTTCACGGAGTCGATTCCTTGCAGAGACTCTGCCTGACCGACCACAGATGATAGGATCCCCTGAAGAACTTCAGTCTGCCCTGTCACTGAATTGGATACAGCTTGAGGACCGAGACTCTCGGCTTGACCGGTGTTCAGAGCCGTGATTCCCTGGAGAGACTCGGATTGCCCGATACTCGGCGAATCGATCCGCTGAAGAGATTCCGACTGACCCGTTATCGAGGTCGAAACGGTTTCGATGGTCTCGGCT
>SDBV01001750.1_pt1 | contig 32519 bp, 21 predicted proteins | sample 2277081 | NCBI WGS metagenome assembly SDBV01 (sample SAMN10402039, study PRJNA504765) | marine sediment metagenome | isolation source: marine sediment core GS10_PC15, 223 cmbsf | place: Arctic Ocean: Southern Knipovich Ridge | collected 2010 | reverse complement strand
ATCGATTACAAATTGCACACCGAACAGACAAGGTAGGCCAGCCCGATACTTCCTAAGATGGAGATATGAGATGGCAACTAATGCCAGCCCAAAGAGTCCCCTGACAGGGACCAGGCCAAAGTTCAAGGCAAGTGCTGTGGTGATGGACGATCAGGCGATGGTTGGGAATATACTTGGGAAGCTGCTGAGCTTATTTGGCGTTGAGGCTGTTTTGGTTGAAAATGGCGAAGCTGTTCTTGAGCTGTACAAGCAATCCATGGATCAGGGCATGCCCTATGATTTAATATTTTTGGACCTGGTGGTTGAAAGGGGGATGGGTGGCTTGGAGACATTTTCAGAATTAAAAGAAAATGAAATAGATAATATTCCGGGAGTAGTGCTGTGCAGCGGACAAAGCTATCAAGACCTTGAAAACCACCTCGAGCTTGGCTTCTGCCAGCTACTGATTAAGCCATACTGCCTGGATGAAATTGAAGCGGTGCTGACTTGTGCACTGGGCGGGTCCAAGCCGACAGAACAGCCCGAACGAGAACCCTGGTGAGAGCTGTAATCCTGAAGCCGGGATTATCAGGCGCCTGCAAACAGAATACGAGACTCAGCGGGAACGAGATATTTCAATAGGAGTCAGCCATCTTCTCTCTGCTACAGAGTTGAAGTAGAGAGTCACCAAGGCTCACAGGGACAGGTTTCCCGTGGGCCTTATCTGGTGGAATTGGAATATTCAATGCCATCCGGAATTTTATTACTTCATCGCTCGGATCGTGGCTATTAAAACACTAGCTAAGAATGCCGGATAATGCTGAGGCAAACGAAATACGTTGCAGTATTAGCAAAGGAAAGAACGTTACGGCAACTCGCCCATGGAAAGTTATTATGACTCTTTTGTAAAAGAACTTGTATACTCGAAAGAGTAGCAGGCCAATGATGAAACGAGACCACATCTTTTCAATAATCGCAAACTAAGCCATTCATGTTTGAACAACCAGAGCCCTTTAGAATTTGAGAGATAAATAAAGGTTATCTGACGGCCCATCTGCTTTACGGATGTATTCCCCAAAGGAGCAGTCCCAATGTCTATGATGAAAAAACTAGTAAACAAGCAACGTTTCATGGATATAAGCCCCATCAAGTCATTTCCAATTATTCTCCTGCTCGTTGGTTTGTGCGAAGCCTTAATAATGGTCGTTTTCTGGAGTTTTAGCGCCACGGAGATCATCAGGATTGTATGGGATCCTATTCTGCTTTCGCTCCTTGCCGGGCCAATATTGTATAAGGTTTTCATCAACCCGTTGAAAGAGAGCGAGAAGCGATATCGGGCAGTTATCGAGCATGCGGGGGACGGCTTTGAACTTCTTGACGAAAACGGGATGTTCCTCGATGTGAATGAAGAGACCTGCCGCCAACTAGGTTATACCAGGGAAGAACTACTTGGCATGAGCATCCCTGATATCGACCCGTTAGTGAGTCTCGAGCAATATCTCTCAATGTTTGAGTCTTTATTGCATAAGGGAACGCCGATCACGTTTGAGAGCAAGCATGAGCATAAGGATGGGACAACGTTTCCAGTGGAGATAACAGTCAGGGTGGTCCTGCTTGGCAATGCCTACCGTGCTATTTCGCAGGCACGCGACATCAGCGAGCGAATAAAGACAGAAGAAGTATTGAAGAGAAGTGAACACTTCCTCCTGGTATCACAGAGAGTTGCAAATATTGGCAGCTATATATTCGATGTAGCAAAGGGTTCCTGGACCAGCACAAAAGTTCTGGATGATATTTTTGGGATAGGCAAAGACTATCAACGAAGTGTAGAAGGATGGCTGCAATTAATTCATCCTGATCAACGAGAAGAGATGGAGGAGTACTTTATAAACGAAGTTATAACTAAAAAGCAACTATTTAATAAAGAGTACCGCATTATAAGTATTAATTCCGGGGAGATAAAATGGGTACAGGGTTTAGGCGAACTTGATTTTGATGAAGATGGCAATCCTGCAATTATGATAGGTACGATTAAAGATATTACCGCGCATAAGAAGGCAGAGGAAACGCTGCGGAAGAGCGAAGAGCGTTACCGCGAATTTGTTGAAGGGACCGACGATCTGATTACACGGGTGGACGGCAAGGGTATTCTCATCTACGTCAACTACAAGGCATTAGACATCTTTGGCCTGCCGCCCCAGGAGTGTCTCGGCCGTTCCGCTTTCGATTTCCTCCATCCGGACGACCGGGAGCAAACGACTGAGAGGTTTAACAAGTACCTGAGCCAAAAAGCTACTTTAGGCGTGTTTGAAAATCGTATGGTCAGTAACTCCGGGCAATGCCGAAACTTGATCTGGAATTCAACCTTCCACTACGACAGTAACGGGAAGGTTACCTATGTCAACGGCATTGCTCACGACATCACCAAGCGCAAGCAGGGGGAAGAAAAAATTAGAGAAACACAAATTCTTTTACAGTCAAGTATCGAGAGCCCAAAGGACATGATCATTCTTTCGATAGATAGGGAATATAGATATCTGTATTTCAACAAGTATCACCAGGATACAATGGTTGGCGCTTATGGAAAACACGTGAAAATTGGAATGAATATACTGGATTGCATAACCGATGAGGGGGACAGAAATAACGCTAAAGTGAGTTATGACCGTGCATTAGGGGGCGATGGCCATTCGATTATCCAGGAATATGGAGATTTGGAACGATATTATTATGAGATAAGGTATAACCCAATCTTGAATGATAAAGAAGAAGTAATCGGCGCCACGGCTTTTGCAACAAACATAACAGATCGTATAAATACAGAGACTGCTTTGCGGGAGGCTCTTTCCCAGTTGCAAACCAGCATTGATAATATGCCGAACGTTTATATTCTCTGGGATACTGAATTCCGTGTAATGGAATGGAACAAGGAGGCGGAGCGGGTATTCGGCTTTACAAGAGAAGATATGTTAGGAAAAAAAGCCGCGGATTTCATTGTGCCTGAGGAAGAGCGTCAACTGGTTATCGAACAATTAAAGAAATTAGAGGTTGGCGAAGTGGCGGATTACTCGGAAAAAGATAACAATCTCCACAAGGATGGGACTTTGATTTCCTGCCAATGGAACAATACTCCTCTTGCGGATAATGAGGGGAAGATATTCGGCATTCTTTCCATGGCCATGGACATCACCGAGCAGACAAAGTTGAAAGACAGAAGTGATTATCTTGAGAATCAACTGCGCCAGGCCCAGAAAATGGAAGCTCTCGGCACCCTGGCTGGAGGAATAGCTCACGATTTCAATAATATACTGAGCATCATCTCGGGTAACGCTCAGTTTGGCTTGGCACAAGGGGATGATGCAAACGATATAGATAAGAGCTGTTTCGATCAGATTAACAAGGCATCCAACCGGGCCAGGGATTTGACCAAACAGATTCTTGCTTTTGCCAGAAAATCCAAGCAGGAGAAAGTGCCGGTTAAATTGAATCTGATTATTAATGAAACAGTAAAAATGCTCAGAGCTACCCTGCCCACGACAATAGAAATAAAACGCTGTTTAAATTGCGAGGCTTTGGTTAATGGCGATCCCACTCAATTACATCAGGTGATGATGAATCTATCCACCAATGCTGCCCATGCCATGAGAATGGAAGGAGGAGTGCTGGGTATAACTTTGAACGAAATAGAAATCGATGCCGAGAAGGAAAAACTGCAACTTGTGTTAGAGACAGGATGTTATTTACAACTAACCATCAGCGATACCGGTACAGGTATCCAGAAAGAACATCTTGACCGGATTTTCGACCCGTTTTTTACTACCAAGGAAAAGGGCGAAGGTACAGGTATGGGACTTTCGGTGGTTCACGGCATAGTCAAAGAGCACAAGGGAACCATAATGGTAGAAAGTATTCCAGGGGAAGGGACTGCCTTTGATGTTTTCTTTCCCAAACTTGATGTGGAATTGGAACAAATAGAAGCAAAAGAAATAGATATTGCCAAAGGAGTTGAGCGCATTCTTTATGTGGATGATGAAGCCGGAATCCTAAATATAGGAAAGAAAATTCTGGAGAAATATGGCTACCAGGTAAATACAAGAAGTAATTCCAGGAATGCCTTGCGCCTTTTCACTTCCTCTCCACAAGATTTTGATTTAATTATTACCGATCAGACCATGCCAAAATTATCGGGAGCTGAGCTGGCAATTGAAATTTTGAAAATTCGCCCGGATATTCCAATCATACTCTGCACTGGTTACAGTGAGGCCCTCTCAAGAGAGGACGCAAAGAAAATCGGAATCAATACATTCTTATTCAAACCTTTAGACTGGATCCATGTTGCAAAAAAAATCCGGGATATCTTTGATAAAAAAGAGGATTGACTCAGATTTTCATTATGGCCAATATATTGATTATTAACGATGTCCAGTATAACATAGTATGATGATGGAAGCTGGATGCTGATATGAATAAAGAGCTTAATTCCGTTTCCGTTTTAGCAGGTCAATTCCACAAGAAGGAACTGGTATACTAAAAAGAATACCAGAGCAGGGATGAGGCAAGGCAAAGTATTTCGAATCAATTGAGGTATTCGTTAACCGAAATCAATGCCGTTCGTCACTCCGCAACCAAAACCCTTCAGAATTTGTGGAATCAGCAGCGGTTAAGTGACTGATCTTAAGCTTCATATGTGCCACCTGAAAAGGATTGCTTCCCATGCTAAAGAAAAAGCCGACATACGAGGAACTGGAGAAGAGGGTCAGGGAGCTTGAGAGAGCGGAAATCGTGCGCAAGCAGACTGAAAAAGCGATGAGGGAGAGTGAAAGAAAACTCCAGGCTTGGATTGAGAATTCTCCAGTTTGCACTAAAATTGTTGATTTGGATTTTAATTTGCAATTTATGAGTACTTCCGGGATCAGAGAACTAAAAATAGATGATATCAACGAGCTTTACGGGAAACCTTATCCTTTTCATTTTTATCCTGATTCCTTCAAAATTCCGATGACCAGCAATTTGAAAAAGGCCAGGGAAACAGGTAAAATAATCACACAAGAAGCTTCGGTGCTTGATATTGATGGGAACAAATTGTGGTATCATTCAACTATCGTTCCTGTTCAGGACGATCAAGGCAAACTTGATTACATCATGGTTGTATCGTTGGAAACAACCGGGCGCAAGCGGGCGGCGGAGGCGCTGCGGGAGAGCGAAGAACATCTCGATTCGGTACTGAAAAATATCCCTGATATCATCTACAGGTTGGATCAGGAAGGGAACATCTCTTTCATCAATGATACCATTAAGGACTACGGCTATACACCAGAGGAACTGATTGGCAGAAGTATATTCGAGATTGTCCATCCGGAGGACAGGAAAAAAGCAATTTACAGGGTAAACGAAAGAAGGACCGGCGAGAGGAAAACAAAGTCCTTTGAGATCAGGTTATTCCTGCGGGAAGGGGCCGCTGCTGATTTAGATGATGAGTCCCGGAGGCTTGTAAGAGAGCCTGTTTTTCTTCTTGACTCTGAAGGGCTATACCAGACTGGTGAAGATCAGGCAGCAAGTTTATCAGGTACCCAGGGAATAGCTCGTGACATAACCGAGCGTAAACAGATGGGGCAGGCAATCAGCACTATCATGGAAAGCGCAGCGAAAGGTACGGGAAAAGAACTCTTCGATCAACTGGTAAAAAGTATCTGCGATTGGTCTGGTGCAAACTGTGCGATAGTGGGTGAATTAGTTGATGATAGTACGGTCAATGTTTTGTCGATGTATCTGGACGGGGAATTCAAATACGGCTACTCCTATGATCTCGAGGGGACCCCTTGCGAGAATGCCGCCCAGAAGGGTTATTGTGTCTTTCCTGAAGAAGTGCAAAAGATGTTTCCCAAAGACCTTGATCTGGTCCAGATGGGTGCGGAGAGCTATGCCGGAACACCGTTGAGAAATGATGATGGGGAAACGATTGGGATTCTATGCGCTATTTCCAGAGAAAAGCTTGAAGTTCCACTACGGATGAAGGACGTAATGACTATTCTTGCCGCGAGGGCATCTGCCGAGATCATGCGCAGCCGGTCGGATAAAGCGTTGCGGGAGAGTGAGGCAAGGCTAAAAGCGATATATGAAAACGTGGCAATCGGGATAGCAGTTGCTGATAATAAAGGGCGTTATATCCAGGTTAACAAACACTATCTGGAGATGTTCGGCTATGGCAGCGAGGAGGAGATTTCTGTACAGACCGTGGGCCAGTTGACACACCCGGATGATAGAGATAAAACCAGGCAAGCCCAGCAGGACCTGGCCGACGGAAAGATCGATTCTATCCGAGTAGATAAAAGATACCTCCGTAAGGATGGAAATTACTTCTGGGGCGATGTGACAGTTACACCTTTAAAGTTAAATGAAGGAAAAATCAAAGTATTTGTTGCCATGATTGTTGACATCACCGAGCGCAAGCTGGCGGAGGAGGCGCTGCGGGAAAGCGAGGAGAGATTCCGCTCGATTGTTGAGAATACGGAAGCAGGATACTTCTTCATTGACAGCGATGGAATAATCCGGGAGGTAAATGAGGCCTGGGTTAAAATGTATAAGTACTCTTCTGCTGATGAAATCATTGGACATCACTTTACGAAAATACAGAGAATTGATGATATCGGGCCGGCTAAAGATACTTTCGCCGGGATAATGCGGGGCGAAAGCACGTATTTATCCGGTGAGTTCAGCCGGAAATGCAAGGACGGCTCCGCGGGTTTCCAAACTTTTACAGCCAGGCCGGTGATCCACTCAGGGGAAGTCCGCGGAATAGAGGGGTTTATCATAGACATAACCGAGCGCAAGCGAGCCGAGAACGAATTGCAACGTAGTAAGGCATTATTACGAACGGTGATAGATACTGTTCCAAATTATATCTGTGCCAAAGACTTTAATGGGCGGTTCCTTCTGGTCAACAAAGGATTGGCTGCTTTTTATGGCACAACCGTTGATGAAATGACGGGAATACTTCATGCCGACATATGTGAGGACGAAGAGGAACTAAAAGCGATGCTTGCGGCTGACCGGGAGGTGCTTGAGAGTGGCAAGCTGAAGATCATTCCGGAAGAGTCGATGCAGAACCCTGACGGAAGCGTAACTTATCTTGAAACTACCAAAGTTCCATTCGCTATTTTTGGCGATCCGGCTGTTTTAATTATGGCCAGAGACGTCACTGAGCGCAAAGAGTTGGAAGAGGAGCGGGCCAAAGCCGCCAAGCTTGAATCCATCGGCCTTCTGGCGGGGGGTATCGCCCACGACTTCAACAATATCCTGAGTATCATTCTGGGCAACCTCACTTTTGCCAAAATGACTGTGAATGAAGAAAGAAGTCCGGTTGCCGAGTCTTTGACAGCGGCTGAAGCAGCCTGCGGCAGGGCCAGGGATTTAACCCAGCAATTACTTACTTTTGCCAAAGGCGGAGCGCCTGTTAAGGAAAAAATTATCCTTTCAGGATTGATAAAAGAAGCAACAAAATTCTCTCTCAGAGGCTCCAACGTAATGTGCAGACATTACATCGCAAAAGACCTCTGGTTCTGCGAGGTCGATGAGGGTCAGATAAGCCAGGTGATCAACAATCTTATTATCAACGCCGACCAGGCCATGCCCAATGGCGGCACAATTAATATCCGTGCAGAGAATGATACAATTGGCAAAGTGAACCGGCTGCCTTTGAATGATGGCAGATATGTAAAAATAACAATCAAGGATCAGGGCCATGGTATACCCGAAGATCAGATATCAAAAATATTTGATCCCTATTTCACTACCAAGCAGAAAGGCAGTGGCCTTGGTCTTACCACCACATACTCCATCATCAAAAGACATGGCGGCCATATTTTCGTAGAGTCTGAATTGAAGGTTGGAACCAAGTTCCACATCTTCATTCCTGCCTTATGGGAGAAAGAAGAGGAGAAAGAAGAGGAGAAGAAGGAGATTGCTGCCACCAGGGGTAAGATACTTGTGATGGATGATGAGCAGGCGCTATGTGATGTAATCTCCATGGTGCTTAAGCAGATGGGACATGAGGTGGAATGTGCCAATAACGGTATTCAGGCCTTAAAGATGTATAAGCAGTCAAAAGACTCCGGCCAGCCTTTTGATGCCGTAATTCTGGATTTGACGATTCCCGGTGGAATGGGCGGCCAGGAGACGATAAAACGATTACTCAAAATGGACCCGGAAGTAAAGGCGATAGTATCCAGTGGCTATTCCAACGATCCAGTGTTGGCAAACTTCAAGGAGTACGGCTTCAGCTCCAAAGTGTCGAAACCTTACCGGTTAGATGAGTTGCGGGAAGTGCTGCAGAGTGTGATAAAGGGAAAGAACGGTTGATCAGGAAAAAGTGCCTAACTCAGTTGTAGTTGACGAGACTTGATCTGACAGTAGCGAGTTAGCTGAGAGCATAAATCGGTGCTGGATCATTTTCCTTTGGAATCCGGTCCAGCATTTTTTTCTTCCGCCAGATGAGTCAAGTCATCCAGCCAGTATGTGCAGTCTCGTTCACACCCCGGATCACCGTCTGCTACCTGGTGCGTTATTCCAGGATGGTGCGGAATGCCAGCTCCGCAGCCGTGCTGGAAAAACCGGAAGCATTTATGTGTTGATATGTACCGGCAGCAAGTCAGCAAAAAGCCTCCCCGTGGATGTCGCGGGGAGGCTTTTTGTAAATGACGCATGCGGTTCATAACTTAGCCTATATCGGCGTGGTACTCCTGCAGGCTTTTGACCTGGTACCCCTCCCGCCTGTAGGCGGCTATACCCTTGACAGCCGCAAGCGCTGCCGCCGTGGTGGTGATATAGGGCAATTTATACTTGATGGCGGACTTGCGGATATAGGAGTCATCGATGGCGCTGCGTTTGCCGATCGGTGTGTTGATCACCAGCTGAACCTCGCCGTTCTTGATCGCGTCCTCGATATTCGGCCGGCCTTCGTGAATCTTGGAAACTTCCTCCACACTCACGCCACGGCTCTCCAGGAACTCGCCTGTTCCACTTGTGGCCATCACCTTAAATCCCAGTTCGGCGAACTTGCGGGCCGCCTCAAGCACTCCCTGCTTATCGTCGTCGGCGACGGTGATCAGCACGGTACCTTCCAGAGGCAGTTTTGTGCCGGTGGATTCCTGGGCCTTGTAGAACGAGAGATCAAAGCTGTCCGACATGCCCAGCACCTCGCCCGTGGAGCGCATTTCCGGTCCCAGCAGCGGGTCGACCTCGTGGAACATGTTGAATGGGAAGACCGATTCCTTGACTCCGAAATACGGCACGCTTTTGTGCTCAAGATTCAGATCACTCAGCTTGACGCCCAGCATTAACCTGGTAGCAAGACGAGCCATGGGGATGTTGCAGATCTTGCTTACCAGCGGCACTGTGCGGCTGGCGCGAGGGTTGGCTTCCAGCACGTACACCGTATCATCGGCAATAGCGTACTGGATATTCATCAGCCCTACAACTTTGAGTTTTATGGCTATCTTGCGCGTATACTCGGTGATAGTCTCGATGTGTTTCTGCTCTATACTGACCGTCGGGATAACGCAGGCCGAGTCGCCGGAGTGGATTCCGGCCAGCTCGATATGCTCCATCACGGCGGGCACGAACGCATCGGTCCCGTCGGCAACCGCATCGGCCTCGGCCTCGATTGCGTTGACGAGGAACTTGTCGATCAGAATCGGCCGCTCCGGACTGAATTCCACGGCCTTGCCCACGTATTCGCTCAGCATCTGCTCGTCATGCACTATTTCCATCGCCCGGCCGCCAAGCACATAGGAGGGCCTGACAATCAGCGGGTAGCCTATTCTGCTGGCGATAGCAAACGCTTCCTCCACGTTACCGGCCATACCCGCTTCCGGCTGCGGGATACCCAGTTCATCCATAATCTTGCGGAAGCGGTCGCGGTCCTCGGCCAGGTCGATTGTCTCGGGTGTGGTGCCGAGAATCTTGACACCCTCGGCCTCAAGCTCCTGCGCTATATTGAGCGGAGTCTGGCCGCCGAACTGAACAATAGCGCCAATGGGCTTTTCTTTCTCGTAGATTTGCAGCACGTCCTCGACAGTAAGCGGCTCGAAATAAAGCTTGTCCGAAGTATCGTAGTCGGTGGAGACAGTTTCCGGGTTACAGTTGACCATGATCGACTCATAACCCTCTTCACGCAAGGTGAACGCGGCATGCACACAGCAGTAATCAAACTCGATCCCCTGGCCTATCCGGTTGGGGCCGCCGCCCAGGACCATCACTTTTTCCCTGTCGCTGGTATCTACCCGGTCGGGCGCGTTATATGTCGAGTAGTAGTAGGCCGCCTCCTCCACGCCGCTCACCGGAACCGGGTGCCAGCCCTCGACCATGCCCAGTGTTTTGCGATGCTCGCGGATTTTTTTCTCGTCGATACCGAGGATCTTGGCCAGGTAGCGGTCGGCGAAACCGTCCTTCTTGGCCTGCTCAAGCAGCTCATCGGGCGGCAAGGCTCCTTTGTGCTTCAGGATTTCCTCTTCCAGTTCCACCAGCTCTTTCATCTGCTCTATAAACCAGGCCTTGATATGGGTGCTCTGGTGCAGTTGGTCCACAGTGGCGCCCTTGCGGATGGCCTCGTACATCAGGAATTGTCTCTCGCTGGTGGCCACGGCCAACATGGGTGTCAATTCTTCCAGGGATTTGCTGTTGAAATCCTTGGCGAACCCCAGCCCGTAACGTCCGATTTCCAGCGAGCGGATCGCCTTCTGGAATGCTTCCTTGTAATTTTTTCCGATACTCATTGCCTCACCCACGGCACGCATCTGGGTGCCCAGCTTATCCTCGGCTCCGCGGAATTTCTCGAACGCCCAGCGAGCGAACTTGACAACCACGTAATCACCACTCGGCGTGTATTTTTCCAGGGTCCCGTCGCGCCAGTAGGGTATTTCGTCCAGGGTGAGTCCGGCTGCCAACATCGAGGAAACCAGCGCGATAGGGAATCCAGTTGCCTTGGAAGCCAGCGCCGAGGAGCGCGAGGTGCGAGGGTTAATCTCTATAACCACCACCCGGCCTGTTTTGGGATCGTGGGCGAACTGGACGTTTGTGCCGCCGATCACCTCAATCGCCTCGACAATGTCGTAGGAGTATTTCTGTAGCCGCTGCTGAAGTCCCTTGTCGATTGTGAGCATGGGGGCCGTGCAGAAGCTGTCGCCGGTGTGTACGCCCATCGCATCCACGTTTTCGATAAAGCAGACAGTGATCATCTGGTTCCTGGCGTCCCGGACAACCTCCAGCTCCAGCTCTTCCCAGCCCAGCACGGATTCCTCTACCAGTACCTGATGCACCATGCTGGCCGAGAGTCCCCGGTTAACCACGGTGCGGAATTCCTCCATGTTATAGACAAGGCCACCGCCCGTTCCGCCCATTGTGTAGGCGGGGCGGATCACCACAGGGAGGCCAAGTTCCTCGACTACTTTTTCGGCTTCCTCCAGGCTGTGCGCCGGATTACTGCGGGGCATCTCGATTCCAAGCCGATCCATCGTTTCCTTGAACGCTATCCTGTCCTCGCCCCGCTCGATAGCGTCGATATTTACCCCGATAACTTTGACGCCGTATTTTTCGAGGATTCCCTCCTTGGCCAGCTGGGAGGAGAGGTTAAGCCCGGACTGCCCGCCCAGGTTGGGCAGCAGCGCATCGGGCCGCTCTTTTTCGATTATTTTGGTTATCACCGGTACGTTAAGGGCTTCGATATACGTTTTATCCGCCATCTCGGGGTCGGTCATGATTGTGGCTGGATTAGAGTTGACCAGTACGATCTCGTAACCGAGCGCCCTGAGTGCCTTGCAGGCCTGAGTGCCGGAGTAATCAAATTCGCAGGCCTGGCCGATCACGATAGGACCGGAGCCGATAATCAATACTTTCCTGATGTCTTTTCTTCCAGGCATATTAACCCCTGTTCTTTGTATTCGTACCGGTTAAGTAATAACGTTATTATGCAGCGGAGAAGGAGGGAAACGAAAATGCAATTGGTCGTTTATAGCAATGTTGCAAATACAAATTGACGTCCGCCTGATTATTGCTTGTCCTGGAGAAATCAACTGACATAAGATAATACCGGAGTTTGCAACAATACAAGCAAATATAATCCGCGAAAACGAAATCGTGTGGATTTGGGCTTACGTTGATATTCCACCCGCTGGAGAGTGCAACTTCCTATAATCAGTGAAGTTACCGGTGTCAGTACGGATTGGGCTGAGGAAAAGTAATAAATAGCATTTGACTTTTTGATATATAGCTCTCATTTTATTAATTCGTTGGCTTGTACTGTCTTACCGTTTATCCACATTGATTGCGATTTGCAGTTCTCTATTCCACAGTTATGGGAGATACTAAATGCATCAGATACTGGATGAAAAGATTGAACCTATCTATCGGGAAGTCATCAAGCGCAATCAAGGCGAGATAGAATTCCATCAGGCGGTAAGGGAAGTGTTTTCCTCGCTGGGTCCAGTGCTTGCAAAATATCCTGAGTTCGGCGAGCGGAAAATTCTGGAGCGTATTTGCGAGCCTGAGCGGCAGATCATCTTCCGCGTACCCTGGCTCGATGATAACGGTGAAGTGCAGATCAATCGGGGATTCCGGGTTGAGTTCAACAGCGCGCTGGGGCCCTATAAGGGCGGGTTGCGTTTTCATCCTTCGGTTTACCTGGGAATAATAAAGTTTCTCGGTTTCGAGCAGATTTTCAAAAATGCCCTGACCGGCCTGCCAATAGGTGGCGGCAAGGGTGGCTCTGATTTCGATCCCAAGGGCAAGTCGGGCGATGAGGTCATGCGCTTCTGCCAGAGCTTCATGACAGAGTTGTACCGTCATCTTGGCGAGTACACTGATGTCCCGGCCGGAGATATCGGCGTGGATTCCCGCGCGATCGGCTACATGTTCGGCCAATACAAGCGGATTACCAACCGTTACGAGTCGGGTGTGCTGACAGGCAAGGCGCTGCATTACGGCGGATCGCTGGTGCGCACGGAGGCTACTGGCTACGGTTGTGTATTTTTTGTCGATGAGATGCTAAAAGTTAAAAAAGACACGCTTGAGGGAAAATCCTGTGTGGTTTCAGGTTCCGGCAACGTGGCGATCTATACAATCGAAAAGATTCACCAACTGGGCGGCAAGGTAGTCGCCTGCTCGGATTCCAACGGCTACATTTACCACAAGAACGGAATCGACCTGGCATTGGTCAAACAGCTTAAGGAAGTTGAACGCAGAAGGATTAAGCACTACGTAGAGAATCATAAGGATGCCAAGTACGTGGCCGACGGCAATATCTGGGAGATTCCCTGCCAGATCGCTTTTCCCTCGGCCACCGAAAACGAGATTACGGGCAAGGACGCGGAGATGCTGGTCAAAAACGGTTGTATCGCCGTTGGAGAGGGCGCCAACATGCCTACCACGCCCGAAGGAGTCAAGATTTTCCTGGAATCGGGAATCTCTTATGGCCCCGGCAAGGCGGCCAATGCAGGCGGCGTATCCACTTCGGCCCTGGAGATGCAGCAGAACGCCGCCCGTGACTCATGGTCGTTCGAGTACACGGAAAAGCGTCTGGCCGAGATCATGAAAAACATCCACGAGATGTGCTACGAGACGGCAAACGAGTTCGGTACACCGGGCAACTATGTCAACGGCTCCAATATCGCTGGCTTTATCAAGGTGGCCAAGGCGATGGTGTCGCTGGGTCTGGTATAAGCACGGAAAAATCAGGAGTATTTGCATGAACAGCGGACCCGCCTTCCGGCGGGTCCGTTTTTTATTTTGCGCTATCACAGAAGCAGATCACTTCGCTGCTCACGATATCCGACATCAATCTCAGCGGCCGGCGGCTGAAATCGGCTACATGGACGACCCATTTCAGCTTGCCACACTCCGGTTCCATGCTCTCGATCCGGTTGGGAGCATTTTCCAGCAGCAGGCGGTTGAAAAGACAGTCCTGGCTTTCAGCGAACAGAGCCACGTAAAAAATTCCTGTTTCCACCAGGTCGTGGAAGAAATGAGTCCCGAAAGACAGCTCCGGAATGAATCCCTCACGTTGAAATTCCACTTCCACCAGGCTGGTTATGCGGCTGATTTCCGAGAACCTTACCGGAACTCCCATGGAGGGGGTCGAAGTGCCCCATCGTCCGGGTCCGATCAACATAGTGGGCAATTTGCCATCGGCCGGGATCTTCCTGTTCAATCTGCCGATCAAGCGAGCCACTTCATATTTTTCAGACATGGTAAGCGGGTTGTACATTTCCGGCTTAACCCAGATTACCCGCCGCAGTTCCTGCTGGATATTACCGCCCATAAAATTGCCGGATGACTTGAAAAGAGTGCGTTCCTCTTCCACCTCATCAGGCAGTACCACTTTGCCCTGTTGACCCCAGGTCTGCATCGGACGGCACTGAACCGGATTGATATAAATCTCGTGGTTCTCGTCCAGGTTGGCGGTAAACTCTATCTCCAGCGGGTACTGGTAGCTCTTTTCAAGCGTTTTCAGCATCCGCTTCATTATTCTGGTAAACGGTCCCTTGAGCAACTTGTCAAAGGTAACCACCCAGGATTGGGTGCCCTCCAGCTCCATACTTCCCGGTCGTCCGTCCGCCACGGAGTTCCGTTGGCCGAACAGCTCGAAGGGTATATCGGTTTTATCGCTCTCCAGCGAGAGCAGCGAAACAGTCTGGAAGGAGTTATTACTGATATTGAGCAGGTCCACATCGTGCTGGCTATATTTCCTGGTATCGTCGAAACCCTTGTGCGCCTTTTTCATCGGAGCATCCAGGGCCACAATCCGGGGATAGTCGTTTTCCACCCTATCCACCGCCCTGGTGCCAAGTCCCAGAACCATGCGCAACATCCCCGCCTCCGGCCGCAGCTCCGGGCTCCAGGCGAATGTGTTGTAGGACACTCCAACCCCGGCGATATCCGGGAAATAATAGTGATTACGGTACGAGCCGGAAACTCGCTGTACAAGCAGCGCCATCTGCTCATCCTGCTTGTCCAGGCCACGCTGGCGGCGGTAGGTGAGCGCATCGCTGCTCATCGTGCTGGCGAAAATACTGCGTACCGCGTCAACAAACTTCTCGTACCGCTCTTCCGGTGAACCCTGGTTCACCAGAAAGCAACTCATGTATTTACCGGCGAACGCGTTACCGAAACTATCCTCGAGCAAGCTGCTGGAACGCACGATAATCGGGTACTGGCCAAAATATTCGAGCATCGTCCGGAACTCGTTGCAAATATCCAGCGGAAAATCGCCCTTCACGATTTGATCGTGGAGTTCGGCGCCGGCCTCGAAATAATGCTCCTCATCTTTCTGCCGGCTGAATGTTTTCCACAAACCGTTGTGCACCAGAAACGAATAGTAGACATCGGCGCCAACGTAAAACGAGTCGTGATCCTCGAGTCTTTCACGCCAGTTGTACGTTTTGTCAGCCAGCAGAATTTTGCGGGCCAGCAGTATTCCCACCGCCTTTCCGCCGATAAACCCACTGCCGATCAACCGGGCATTGATATCAAGCAAATCCTGCAGATCGAAATGCAGCGTGGCCAGTTCCAGTATTCTCCGGTCACGGCCAATCATCACCCGGCAGAGCTGGTCCAACATCCGTTGGCGCTCGCTATTAGATTTTTTGGACCTGTTCAGATTTGCGGCGTCCAGGAAAAGGTGCTGCCAGTAGTCCAGATGGAGCTTTGCCTTCTCGGCCTCGCCAGTCTGTATTTTCTGGGCTAGTTCGGTGGCGAACCGGCTGCGAGTGATAGGATAGAAAGCCTCGTCCCGCATCAGGTGGGGATTGAACATGGTGGGTGATTTGCGCCGCCAGACCTTGACGGGCTGAAGGTAAGTATCCCGCTTGTAATGATAAACATTCAGCAGGAGCTGGGTTGTTTCCCTGATACGGGCGGTTGTTTTGAGCGAATGATGGCCACGAAGAATAGAGAAGTAGGCTATTGTGTCCATATCAAACAGGTAGGGGCAGGTGACCCGGAAGAAATCGCCGATCATCCGGTCGGTGGCCCAGGCGGAGAGCAGGATGGACAGGCAGTCGAAAACGTAAAAAACGCCCTTACCCTCGGTGGAGATAATCCGGTGCAGGGCAATTGTGAACGACTCGAACCCCCCGCCGGCGTCGAGTTCATATACTTTCACTTTGCGCTGAAGCGCCCGCGGCAGCGAGGGCTTATCGGCGAACTTGAGATAGACCACTCTCCGTCCGCATTTCAGGGCGTTTTTTACGAACGGGACAGTAAATACTTTGTAGTCCTGAACGCGATCAATTTTCCAGACAACGTTGTCTCCAAGCCGAAGGCCGTCCAGTATACTGTCCAGACCCGCAAGCCCGGTGCCGATCACATTTTTCTCTTCTGACATATTTTCACTCTCGTTTTCACTGTTTGTATCACCTGGTGTATGCCGTCAAAACATATTGGACCGTTAACGTTCCAAATTAAGGTACACTTCTCGGTAATTGCAACTGATTTTTGAGTTCTCCTTCCCGAGTGCCCAAACCCGGAACGGTAAAACTAAAAAATAGGTACTTAAAATATCTGAATTTGCTCCCGTAAATATCCCCTTATAGAGAATCAGAGCAGTGCTGCGCCCTACTCAATGATCAAGCCTGAGCCATGGATCGATATAGCCAGGATGGAGATCACTCGGTACAGCGCGGGTATTAGGTGGATAGCGGATGATTATCCGGAGAGGGTCAGGCGAAAGCAGCGGATTCAGCTCGATTCACTAGCTCTGGAAAACAATGTTCTAAACAATGGCGGGGCCGACGATACTATTTTCAAACTTTTCCGCGGGATATGCCACAAGAATTGATTGAGCTGATTCAGGCGGTGGAGGCTTTGTATAGGACTCGTTATCGGGTGGCAGGTTATGTTCGTTGCAGGTCTTAACCTAAAATCCAAGTGAAAAAATCGTTTCAATATCGAGTTTGGATTGAACATTGATTGTACCACGGTGGAGACGCATGATTTGGCGTGCAAGACTGAGCCCGATTCCCGAGCCATTCTGCTTTGTTGTGAAAAATGGGATAAATATTTTCTCTTGAACTTCTTCCAATATACCCGGACCGTTATCCTTAACCTGGATAAGAGGCCTGCCTCTACCATCCATCTTTGCGATGAGTTCTATCCGGGCATCTTCTTGACTCTCCGTCGCCTGAATGGCATTCATTAGCCGGTTCACCAAAGAGACAAAAGGACAATCCAGGCCAATAAGCCCCCACACAGGACTCAAAATCCTGCGGAGAGGGCAACCCTGTGACGGTTCGACTCCGTCCGCCGATACCAGAATAGAGCGGCTTTCCCAAGTATTACATGAGATTGCCGCTTTTTTATGTTTAGAGAGGGTATCACGGAATGTCACGGATTATTACGGATTGTCATTGGATTACATCGGAAAAATATCGGGAAACTTTATTGGATTGCGTTCAAGAAAAGGAGGGGGTTCCTTTTAATATGGAATTTGAGTTCCGAATCCTCCCTTCGGCACCATTTGTCCCTTCTTATCAATGTTTAAGTCTCGTATGCCCCGCCATTTTATAGAAGCACCCAATTCTAGCGGATTGGGTGCTTTTTTGATTGACTCATCCGTATTTATATCTCTAAGCATATCAAAGGGTTTACGCATCTCGGTTGTGATTTATCCTTCTTTCAAGTATGATTATTTAAGTAAAATATTCAGCAATCTGTGTTTTTCGACCTGATTCTTCTTCAAATAAATATCATCCGCCGTTTACACGTGTTATCGGGTATTGCGGATTAATCCGAAGGATGTAGAACTGGAAATTATAGCCTGCTACCAGATACGATTCGAAAACAACCTTGCTAATATTATTTCTCTCCAGATCATAGACCGTCATGCCTTGATGTCTCAGCACTCTAAGCTTTGCAGCAATTTCCGAATCGTTGGCCGTATCCCAAACTTTTCCTTAGGCCCTCTTACGCCTTACCCTTTATCTCTTTGATGACTTCGACAACAAGTCCCACATTCATCATGTCAATTATCTGCTGTTCGTCAAACGTAATGTCAAATTCTTCCTCCAAAGATATAACTAAATCGATGTGTCTTCCGGAGTCCCAGATTAAAATAGTATCTGGCGATGATTCATCATTTATGGAGTCAGGGGCAACTTTCATAATCCTGGCAATGACCTTGACAATCGAATTTCTGATGTCATTATCGTTCATCTAATCATTCCTATCAGCTATGTTTTAAATCAATGATCTATAATAAAAAGATTTCACAAGAAACCTTCATCCAGCCTATGCCATAATAATACCCCCGCAAACACGAATATTTTCGCCCGTGACGTGTTTTGCTTTATCTGACAGCAGAAAGCCAACTACACCAGCAATATCCGAGGGGTCAGCCAGTCGGCGGAGCGGACTTTGCATTTTGTTGATCATTTTCACTTTTTCGGGGACATTTTCGATCAAATCCGTATTAGTCATTCCCGGTGACACAGCATTGACCCTGATCCCTGCGGGGCCATAATCAACAGCAAGGGAACGGGTGAAAGCCAGCAATGCTGTTTTAACCATCGAGTAAGCCAGAAGTTTTTTGGGCGGCTGGTTATCTGCGTAAATACTGGAGATATTGACAATATTGCCTTTGCCATTTTCTATCATATTGGGCAACACGGCTTTACACAGATTGAATGCTCCCTTGAGTTGCACATCGATGTAAAGCTGAATATCCTCCCATTCCAAATCTGAAAAAGCCTTTTCGCGCAGGGGAGGCAAAGCATTATTGACAAGACCTACAATATCCCCTAATTCCGCAGAAACACCGTCAACCATCTGTTGTACAGCCGAAGGATCGGAAACATCAGCCTGCCATGCTTTGGCCATACCTTTAGATTCCAGAATTTCGTCAACTACTTTCGAAGCACTAATCTTATCCTTACGATAGTTGACCGCAACACTATAACCACAATCAGCGAGTTCTTTTGCGATTGCAGCGCCGATACCTCTACTTGCTCCGGAAACAACTACTACACCTTTATTTTGATCGTCCACCACAGTTTCCTCCGCAATTTTTTTTTCGAGAATTTTAACCTTTACCTCACCATCAATCGCTTTGCTGCCATCTTCTAAAACAACATCGATCCCGATCACAACAATTCTTTGTGAAGGGCTTTTTCGCTTGATCGTCCCCACAACTTTGATTTTTTCACCAATCCTGACCGGCAATAGGAATCGCAGGTTCTGCGAATACCAAAGCGCCCCCTCTCCGGGAAGTTTGGTTCCAATCAGCGTAGAGATAAATGACGCTGTCAACATACCATGGACCACGGTTTTTCTCATCGATGTTTGCGCGGCATAGTCTTCGCTGAGATGTAAGGGATTTGTATCCCCGGTAAGTTTTACAAACGCATCGACGTTATCGGCTGTAATAACGTGCTCGAGTTCCTCACTGTCACCAACATTTAAAATATCGAATGGATCGCGGCTCATTATCTTTTCTTTCTCAGCAGGGCGGCGTAAATAGCCTCGGTTTCATCTGGGTTCCAAACGGTATCCGGTTCCACGTCAACGGCCGAAACGATTTCATCCTCAATATATAACCCTGCAAGTGCAATGATTTGACGTATATGTTCAACGTTTTTGAAATGATAGATATGGTCGATCGCAGGACAATTGCAGCATGTTGAAACAAAGAAGCTGCCATCATCTTCAAGGGAGTCCCTGAGCGACTCAAGCATTGACACGGGGCATTCGAGGTGCTCAAGGACTTCACAGAAAACAATATAATCAAAAGTCCCTTCTGACAGGTTTCTAGCGTCTTGCTGAACGTAATGGCAAGCTATATCAGGACAGAACCGCCTGGTGAAATCTTCGGTTATCTTTATGGAGATGGGACTAATATCCACTGCTGTAAAATTCGCCTCGGGAAACCTCTTCATTGATTCGTACAGGAACAGGCCATGCCCTGGACCAACTTCGAGGTATCTTTCTACTTTATCGAGCTTTTGGTTTTGAGCGAGAAAGAAATCAAAGACATCATAATGATGAGGCCAAAGAAACTGAGATAAACCGAGACCATACATGTACGAAGTCATTTTTATCTCTGAGGAGTATACTTCCTGGTAAACCTCTGAGATGTTGCTCGCTGAATACTTACCAGTTTTTTTATACTTTATTTGTTCCATTACCATGTCTCGACACATCTGCAAATAGGAATCCACCACAAACTCTACAGAGATGCCCTGACTCTCAAGAAAAATCAACATCTTGCTGCAGAAATCTTCAGCTCTTTGCCAGTATTGCTCGTCCCTGGTCTGCAAAAAAATGTTTACCATTTTCTTTTGAAATGGATTTTTTTCGCAGATCAGTTCGACGAATTGGTTAAGACTGCTTTTGATCATCGCCCCCCCCAATCTATTTATTCTGCAAGCCTGCGCTAGCCGGCTGTAACAGGTTTATCGGCTCATATTTCCATTACAAAGGGATCGGCAACAAAGCGAGAATCCCAGTTATTGCCAGCGGATACATCAAAAACCAATTTTTTTTCCATTATCCGTTGGTCCGTTAATTTACAACGACCAATAGTATAATAATACCCTTGCCGACCGTTAATTCCAGGGGGAAGGTTAGTATTGTGGTAATACATCCATGTCTCATTTTGAGTGCTGATTATGTGCGGGTGGGAAAACCCCCAATATTTTTTCCCGCCGGTAAGTAATTTCAGTGCATACAAATTGGCCATCTGCACAGCTTTATGAATCTTCCATTTGGAGTGTCCGAGATCAAACAAAGCCCGGGGTTTTACGGAAAAACCGTTGTATGTTTCAGGAAGAATCTGTTTGAGATTAGTCCACGTATAACCCTCGATAGAACTCATGGAGAAAATTCCATGAGCTTTATTGTGAGTATTTATTAGCGTAAAATACATCTGATAGCCATCTTTATCTTTTACGACTTGAGGGTAGTGCAGCAGGAATGGACCGAACTGGCGGCCTGTCAGAACAGCAGTCTGCCTGATAGCCCAGTTGCCGGAACCGTCACTCTCCGCATAGCACAGCCAATTGCCCTCGCAAGCTTTGTTGCGGTAAATAAACCACATTTTGAGTGTTCCATTATCTTCTAAAACACAGGGTTCAATCAAGTCAATTCTTTTCACGGAATTCTGTCGCGAATCGTATGCACTCATATCCCCCCAATGCAATAGCGGATGATCTAAGCATTGCCACTCTACACCATTATTGGAAGTGGCAATACTAATCGAAGTGCACAATTGACGGCCTTTAAAACTACCTATGCCTTGATAGAACATTTTATATTCGCCATCTATCATAATCACATATGGATTACATACTCTAACACTTTTCCAGTCAATCGATTTATCGATTGGGATTATTAAACCGTCCTTATTAATTCTCTTAAAGCCTGTTCCATCTTCAGAAACCGCCAAGCCAATTTGTTCCGTTTTCCCATCTTGTGCCATACCGGCATAATATAGATGATACATTAATTACTCCTGATAGACCTATTTATCTCAGTTAAAAAAAATTATAAAAGCTCACATCCGAATCAAGTTCACGCCTGTAAGCCTCCACCAAACTTGCCGCATCAAACACAGTTGCTCGGGTTGCAGCTAAATTTCTATGCTGGAATAAAGAGTATTTTGTGTCCAGATATTCACAAAAAGCTGTAGTCGCACCTTCCGGAGGGTGGTAAGCGGCATGCACAACTGACGTTACAGACAGCTTTTCCTCTCTATTTATGAATTTTACATTGTAAGGTTTGTCCAAAAAAACTGGCATTTGGAATTTGTCCTTAAACAAGTAAAGTGGACAATGAATCATGCTGTTCTTCTCAAAATCGACACCCAGAAGAAGGCATTTCCCTGCAACTTGAGTTAGTTTGTACCAGGGGGAATGAATGCCCATGGCATACGGCGAACATTTCTCGTGATCCTTAATCAGCTCTTCGGCTTTTTCCCCCCAACCACATACGTTATGCCAAGGATACACACTTCTGTAAACGTCCGGTCTTCTTCTGAAAAATTCAGATATCCAACCTCTTCGTGATGGGAGTCGCCGAAAATCAAAGACTTTACCTTGGCGAACAAAATCAAAAAGCCTTTGAACCGAATCCGTGTCCATCAAGATAGTGCCCGTTGGCCCGACCAGTCGAATCAATATTTCAATAATGTCTTTGCTATATGCGCACAGTTCCTGGAAATTGGGTCTCCTTACAGCGTCGGTTCCGTAATACAGATTTGACGCCGAACTATTTACCAATATAGTATCGCCTTTGGATATCTTTAGCTCTGATAGTTCTTCTCCAATTTTATCCAACGGCATGGGTTGAACGTGGTTACTGTCATCGTTGAAAGTAGCCCGAATGTTTTTCAGAGCGGTATAAGCTATTCTTGCTCTCTCTGAATTATTTTTCCCCAAATACTTTTTAATCTCTTTCTTAATATCCAATTTAATGCCTTAGAGTAAGAGTTTATTTCTTCTCAAATGCACTGGCCACAACTAGCTCTTGTCCTGTACTCTTTATCGGCTCGCACCCGGATGCGTTCAGGCTTCCAAGTCCAGCGTGATTTTCTTGAAATGAGCAGGAAAGGGAGACAACTCATTTTTTAATAAATCAAAAACAAATGTAGCGGTGTTGCCCGGCACATCCCGTTTATCCGCCGTAAATCCATGATTGGAGTAAAAGTCGCGAACCTGCATGTTTTTTTCGGTAGGGCGGTAAAACCCCAAAAGAGATTTAAAACCATTTTTTTTACAGATGGACAGAATCCGGGCAAGAAACACGTCCTCAACATTCCGCCCCAAAGCCCTGCAAGATAGCATCAGGTTATCGATTATCGCTCTCTCTAAGTTTTTTTCGTATTTCAATATTGCAACTCCAATGATACCCATGTCTCCAAAGCGATCTGCCAAACTGATAGTAAAAACATCCGAAACGTTGCTTTCCGACAATTCACGAATATCTTCCGCGGAATACCTGATGGCAGTGAGATTGAATTGATTGGTACGTTGGGCTAATTGAGCGATTCTGGGTATCGTTTCATGGTTTGCATTTGCTATTGCTAAAATAATTTCAAGAGATTTGAGATATTGAGAGACTGATTTGAATCCTTTCTCATGGCTACGGCGTTGAGTTTCCTGCTTATAGTATAACCCTCGCTTCTTATCTTCTTCCGACAGGGTGATTGTATCAAAATATCCACAGGATGCAATCAATGTACTGTTCCGAGTTACGTTGTTAGTATCAACTTGGATTACTGCCACTTCAGGTAAGACTTCCCGAACTGATTCTATCTCGAAGGGACTGTCGTCCACGAATACCATACTGTCCAAACCAATGTTCAATTCAGTAGCAATAGAATGAAGATTCTCTACTTTATCTTGCCAATTTATTCTCGTAGCAGCAAAGTGTTCTCTTTTCAAAAGCATACCCGGGTGGTTATCGAAAACATCATCTATATCCGATTCGTTGTTTTTGCTGCAAAGCGCGAGTATTATCCCCCGATGATAAAGGTTGAGTACCTCCTGCTGCAACTCAAAATAAGCCGAGCCGGGATACTCTTGTCCAATTTCTATACCTTCCAACCCATCTTCCCCGACAATGCCGCCCCAGAGAGTATTGTCGCAATCCAGAACCAGACACTTCCGGGTTTTACCTCTGCATGCTCTAATGTACTTAAAATCTTCCAGAGCAATCTCTCGAAGTGCTTCCCTGGTATATGGCGACTGAGCCATATGCCAATAGCGATAATCATACCATTTTGCTTCCCCAATTCTATTGCGGCAAATATTCAGGTTAACAGGATATACATTCCTGAAGGAAGCGAGAAGCGATCTTATCTGAAAATCCAACTCATGAAAAAAAAGTAACTGGCCTGACATCTTTATATGTTCATGAATACCAAACGCTGGATAAACAGGGTATTCGAAGGTATGCCAAAGGATTGTTGCATCAGTTTTTTCTCTGATACCAGTCAATGTTCCGGTAATGTATTGGAGAACTCCATCTCTCTCATTTTCAAGTTGCTGGCTACTGAGAGCTGAAAACGCTCTGGCTAGAGGTCTGCAAAATTGTTCTAACTTGAGAAATACAAGGATGAAGTCTAAAGATGGAGAGAATAGCTTTTTATTGTCACCAACAGCATCCTGCAGAATTGTACCGTAATTACTAAACATCACCTTAGCGTCATAACCGATACTCAAGGCGAGATATCTTAAGTACGGCACCAAAGGATCCAAGGTAATATTGCGCATCAATAATATATTCAGGGGAGGCAATTGATCGGTTGAAGTATTATCTAATCTGTCTATTATTTCGGAATAGCTATGGTTGATCATCAGCTTCTAGATAGAATTAGGTGAAAAATTATGCTTGCATAAACAATGCAACCAGGCCTGCCTATCCTACTTCGCAAACGGACTTTTAACTAAGTCAGAAGATCCGAGTTCGATCCCGATCCTGATCCTGATAGGGAACTGATCAACAGCTTGAAGCCATCCCTGTGGGACATGGTTCCATTTATTGCAATATTCTTTAGGGCCTTATAAACGACTTAATCGAATCTTCGTCATTTGTGGAGCTGTCCCTATTCTGGTCACCGTGTGTCGTCAGAACATGCTGGACAGTTGGCGTTCAAGATTAGCTGCTGACCTAAACCATTGCAACTATCCTATTAACGCCACCGGTCTCGGAAAACTCAGCTAAATCCAGAGATATACCCAGCTTTAACCTATGTTTCAGAAAGCTCAGGTTAGGCTGAAATTATCAGCTAAATACTCCAGGCTAATGGAAAGCTGATCTCCAAATATTTTCAGATATTTGATTTAATCTGTTTTGCTCTTTATCCACAATATACACTAATCCTACATCCGTCAACCGTATATTGACACAATAATGTAAGACTCCAGTGAGCTGCCCCTCCCCCCCCCTATAAACGAGCCCAGTTATATCAAGAATGCGCAGACTCGTTGAAAGGGGATATATTTGTGGCAGGACGGCAACCAGAGATCGTGCAGATTACACGCATTCAGCAAAGGACTTTTAAAAGAGAAAGGCTCTGGCCTCATTTTTTGCCAAAGCCCTTCTTTTAAGAACTGACACATCTTGCTTGTTGACTACCGGCCTTTTGTTACAATTAAACGTGTAACTGCTTGATAAAAATGGTGGGCACTGGTAGATTCAAACTGCCGACTTCCCGCTTGAACTCTGAATCATAGCTCTTTCTGCTTGCACTCATCGATACACCTCCCGATCTCAAGTTGATTTGAGTATTAGAGGTGTCCACTATTTTATAGCAACATCACAAATCCCAATCGCAATATCGACCTATCTCCTCGTAGCTATTGTTAAAAAAGAGCTGCGATTGGAATTGTCTCGCTACACAATCCTACAGGTTTTGAGCTTGTCGCCTTTTGAAAGAATGCCCATTTTACAGGCGTTTGCGGAGCTCAGTTCCCAAACTAAAACTACTGACTCCGCTATCCACTTGTCCTTGCTGTAATTACGTTGGGATACCAGTGTAGTCATCAGATGAATAGTTCCTAATCGATGCCCCTAAATTATTACTTTAGAAGTTGGGAATAGGGTTGGAATACACATTGCGCAGAAAATAAAAAAGGATCTGCGATATCTCGCAAACCCTTTATAATAATGGTCGGGGCGGGGAGATTTGAACTCCCGACCTCCTGCTCCCGAAGCAGGCGCGCTAACCGGGCTGCGCTACGCCCCGACAATTGTTCGAAACAGAGCCGTAAAATACAATCTTATCCGTTTTTTGGCAAGCCCCTACCCTACCATGGAATGCTTCAGTGCAGCACGTACTTGAGCAGGATAAACCCTCCGGCCAGCAACACCATGAAAACGAGCGTGACCAGGCCGAAATAACGGTCGATAAGGCTTGTTATCGAGGGGCCGAAACGGCGAATCATCCAGGCCACCAGAAAAAAACGCGCCGAGCGGCTGAGTACGCTGGCCGCGATAAATACCGGAAAATTTACCGCGAACACACCCGCGCCGATCGTGATCAGCTTGTAGGGAATCGGGGTGAACCCGGCCGTGAACACCACCCAGAAATCCCACCGGTCGTAAAGGGAACGGATATGCTCAAATGATTCCGGCGTAAAACTCGGCACCCATCGATAAAAATACTGGTCCACCGCTTCCCAGACTCCCCAGCCGATCAGATACCCGGCCGCACCTCCGAGCACGCTGGCCACGCTGCACCAGAGCGCGAACCGAAATGCCCGCGAGGGCTTACCGATACACAGGGCGATCAGCAGCGGGTCCGGGGGAATCGGAAAAAAGGAACTCTCGGCGAACGAATTGACAAACAGCGCCACAGAGCCGTAAGGCGTTTCCGCCCAGTGCAATACCCAGTCATAAAGACGGCGGATTATACCCTTGCTCCCCACCCGTTCATTTTCCGCCGTTGGCTGCCGATGACTCATCGCTCCAGGCTTCCTTTCCTATCAGTGGCACGAACCGGCACTGGCCGCCCGAGGTCCGCGTAAAACCCTTCTCACATTTTTCCACCAGTAGCATCCGCGCAACGGAGCTTCCGCCCTCGGGCATCACCATCCTGCCACCGGGAGCCAGTTGCTCCAGCAGCACACGGGGCGGCGAGGGACCCGCCGCGGCTATCACGATCGCATCGAAGGGCTGGTAGCGGCTCCAACCCATCGTCCCGTCGCCGATACGCACGTTCACGTTAAAAATGCTCAGGCTGTCCAGCACCCGGCGTGCCTGGCGGCCCAGCGCCTCTATCCGCTCCACGGTAAACACCTGCTCGCAGAGTTTTGCCAGCAGCGCCGCCTGGTAACCACTTCCCGTGCCCACTTCCAGCACACGCTCGCCGCCCTTGAGCCGCAGCATCTGCAACATGCTGGCCACTGTCAGCGGCTGACTGATCGTCTGACCCTCGCCGATCGGCAGGCTTGTGTTGGCGTAAGCTGTACCCCGAAGCGCCTCTGGTACAAACAGATGGCGGGGTACGGCGCAAAAAGCATCCAGCACCCGGCGGTCCGTTATACCACTGACGGAAAGCAGTTCCGCAAGTTTAGCGCTTTGATTGACGTATGCCTGGCCCAGTTATTCCTCCTGTTATCCAGACTGCCCGGGGCGGGGAACCAGCCTCAACTGCCCGTTTCCAGACTGCCGAACTTGCTCAGGCTGGGGTAGTGAGTTAAATCCAGATGAAGGGGGGTTACACTTATATAGCCTTTATCCACCGCGCGGAAATCGGAGTTCTGCTCGCCGAACCACTCGGGATTGACCCCGCCGATCCAGTAATAAGTCTGGCCGCGGGGATCTGTCTTCTCGATCACGCTCTCTGCGTAATGGCGGCGGCCCAGACAGGTGAGTTTCACCCCTTTGAGCTCCACGCTGCTTGGCGGCAGGTTCACGTTCAGCAGAACATCGTCCTCCCAGTCCTTGCTCAATACCTGCTCGATAATTTCCACCAGCATCCCACGGCAACGCTCATCCTCGAATCTCGCCATATCGCCGCTGCTGACAGCCATCGAGCGCACCCCGAACAGCCGCCCCTCGAAAGCACCGGCCACCGTGCCGCTGTAGGTAACGTCGTCGCCCAGGTTCGGCCCATGGTTGATTCCGCTGAACACCATGTCCGGCTTGCGATCAGCCAGCAGGAGCTGGCTGGCCAGCAACACGCAATCACTGGTGGTACCGTCCACCGCGTAGCAGTCGGGAGCGAACTCCTTCATCCGTAGCGGACGGTGCAGGGTGATTGCGTGGCTGCAGGCGCTCTGCTCGGTCTGGGGAGCCACAATCACCACCCGGCCGAACCGGCGCAGTATATCCGCCAGGGCATTGAGTCCCGCCGCCCTGTGCCCGTCGTCGTTGGTCAGTAAAAACAGTCTTTCAGCCACAATCGCCCTTCACAATCAGGTTACCGGGTAAAAATCAGAGCGGAATATAGACTTGCCAGTTCCTCAAGTCAACCGCCGGAGACTCAATCGTCAATCTCCATAACCTTTCCCGCGATCCTGGCAGCCCAGCCGCGAGGCAGAAGACGGGATACCAGTGCGGCGGGCAAGCCCTGCATCGGGTAAACCGTTCCCTTGCGCCCCAGGTTTTTCAGCGCCAGTTCCACAATCTCTTCCGGCTTGTCCATCGGACGGTCCGGTGCCACCTTGAGCTTGCGGCCCTTCTCGTTGGCCACTTCGTGGAACTCCGTGGCTGTCATGCCCGGACACAGGTTGAGCAGATCCACGCCGCTGTCCTTGAGCTCCTCGCGGATACTCTCGCCAAGTGCCAGGTCGAACGCCTTAGTGGCCGTGTAGACCGCGTTCCAGGGACCGGGAAAATATCCCAGCACGCTGGAAACCATAATCAGCGCCCCCCGCCCCCGCTCCACCATCGACGGCAGGAACCTGCGGGCCAGGGTTGCATAGGAGAGGCAGTTCAGGCCCACCATCGTCTCCATCTGCGCCTCGCTCTGCTTAAGGTACTCACCGTGATAGCCAAACCCGGCGTTGAGTACCAGTATCCCCAGCTCCCGCTCGCCGAACCCGGCGTGGACTTTTGCCGTACTCTCAGGCCGCGAGAGGTCCTGCTCGATCACCAGTGTCTGGACCCCATAGTCGCTCTCCAGGCTTGAAGCCAGTTCATCCAGCCGCTCCCTTCGGCGGGCAACCAGAGCTACATTTAATCCCTCCTCGGCGATATAACGCGCGAAATGCCAGCCAAACCCTGCCGATGCGCCGGTTACCAGCGCCCACTTCCCGTATTTCTTCAGTCCGTACCCCATCGCTCCTCCTCTGTCGGAACTGACTGATTGATATTATCGCGCACATGGCGCGCTCACTCCACTGCACAATGCCAATAACTGCAACTCTTCCGTTAGATACAAGATAAACCAGCGTAGATATTTTACAAGCTTGGATTTGCTCTCACCACCACCGGCAACATTCGCAATTGATAATCCGTTAACATTCTTGACACAAGCAGCCCGTTTGTAAATATTTACAATATCCAACCCTGAGTTCAGGTCCGTTCGCCAAATACATACTCCCCAACGGATGTGGGCGCACCTGAACCGGCTGCCAACAGATTATTGATAATCATTTACCAAATATTTACCGGAGGCCTCCCATGCAGGACGATCCAAAAGCTATCAATCGCCGTCAGTTTATCCGCAACAGCTCGGTGGCCGCGGCGGCGGCTATGAGCGCGGCGGCCCTCTCCAGCCCGTTGGGCGCACTTGCCGCTCCTGCCAAAACCAGGGTGGCCCTGGTGGGCACGGGTATCCGGGGCAGTTCCACCTGGGGGATGAACCTCATTCGCGATGTCGGCGAGATGGTGGAGATGGTAGGCCTCTGCGATATCAATCCCGACAGGGTAAAAGTGGCCCAGCGCTGGATGGGTGGCAAAATCCCCACCTTTACCGATTTCGACGAGATGATCCGTACTACAAAGCCCGAGCGGGTGATTGTTACCACGGTGGACTCCACTCATTACCAGTATGTCTGCCGGGCGATGGAACTCGGGGTGGACCCGATAAGTGAAAAACCGCTCTGCACCCACGATTACCAGGCCCAGCAGATTGTCGACACTCAAAAAAGCACCGGCCGTAAGCTGGATGTTACGTTCAACGCCCGCCACGGGGCCGGCGCGATGAAGGTCAAGGAGTTGCTGATGGCCGGTGAGATCGGTGATCTGTACTCGGTCAACTACGAGGAGTTCCTCGACCTGGATCACGGGGCCAGCTACTTCCGTCGCTGGCACGGACTCAAGCAGGCCAGCGGTACGCTGCTCTGCCACAAGGCCAGCCATCATTTTGACGAGCTGAACTGGTGGATCGACGCCGATCCGGTGGAAGTGACCGCCTACGGCCGGCTGAACAAGTATGGCAGTAACGGCAAGTTCCGTCACGCCAACTGCCGCCTCTGCCCGTACAAGAAACAGTGCAACTTCTATTGGGATATCACCACAAATAAAGAGTTCATGGAACTGTACGTGGACTGCGAGGATAAGGACGGTTACTACCGCGACGGGTGCCTGTTCCGCCATGCAATCAATATACCCGACACCTACAGTGTCCAGGTTAAGTACGACAACAAAGTGCTGGTCACCTACAGCCTCAATGCCACAGTGCCCTACGAGGGCCAGTTTATCGTGTTCAACGGCACCAAGGGCCGCATCGAATTTCGTAATTACCACCGCCAGCCCTGGGAAGTGGAACACGGAAACGAAATCAGGCTGACCCACAACTTCAAGGGCAGCAAGGTGATTACCGCCGACCGCCAGGAAGGGGAATTTTTCGAGCACGGCGGTGCCGATCAGCGAATCAAGAAGATGATTTTCGATCCCTCGATGCCCGATCCGCTGGCCCAGCGAGCCGGACTCAAGGCCGGTATTCTCAGCTCGGCCATTGGAATAGCCGGTTACACAAGTATCGACACCGGCCGCAGGGTGCGGATCGACGAGATTGTTAAACTCTAAAGCTGTTCGATCAATATTGATAAACCGGTAATAATGGGTCTGGTCTAGCGGGGCCGGACCCATTATTATTTGTGGTCCGTTTTTGTCCTAAAGCACGCCAATCCAAAGAAAGATGGTACGATGATGCGATTTTCCGGCATTAACAAGCTGGCAAAATATTTTGCCCAGGGCGGCCTGTTGTTTCTGCTGGCGGTGATTCTTACCGCGACAGCCTGCGGACCCTCCGGCCCGGCCCCGGATACGATTTATCACAACGCAAAAGTGGTTACCGTAAACGACGAATTCGCGCTGGCGCAGGCCGTGGCAATCCACGCCGACACGTTTATGGCGGTCGGAGATAACAGGGAAATCCTGGCGCTGGCCGGACCGGAAACGAACGTGGTGGACCTGGATAACCGTACCGTGCTGCCGGGCCTGATAGAGGCCCACGCCCACCCGGAACGCGCCAGCTTCAGCGAAAAGGACATGCCGCTGGACAACCCCCGCACCGTGGCCCAGTGCCTGGACTGGATAAGCAAAATGGTACCTCTTCGCAAGAGCGGCGAATGGATTGTCCACGACAAGCTGTTTGCCACCCGCCTGGCCGAACTTCGTCCGCCCAGCCTGACCGAGCTCGACAGCGTGGCCCCGGACAACCCGGTGTTCCTCAACGGCTCCTACGGCGGCTCTATCAACAGCGCCGCCATGAAAGCGAGCGGGATCACCAATTCCAGCGACAATCCAGGTCTGCTACGCGATCCTGCAACCGGCAAGCTCAACGGCAAGCTGCGCTTTACGGCGTTAAGCCTGCTCAAACTCCCGGAGAGTCCCCGGAATTCCATCACGGAAAGAACCCAATCTCTGCAAATGATGTTTGCGCGCTACAACTCGGTAGGTTTCACCAGTTTCACCTACGGAGCAGTCCCGCCGGCGGACACCTCGCTTTACAATTTGATGCGAGATAATGATCTGCTCACTATTCGCGCCTACCTGAATATCTCTAACGTGACTGAATTCAAGGGGCGGAGCGTCGCTGATTTTCAAGCCGATATCCATGCCATGGGTATCAAAACCGGCGACGGAGATAAGTGGGTCCGTATCGGTGCGCTCAAAACCATGATCGATGGGGGAATCCTGACCGGGACGGCATGGCTGCGCGAACCCTGGGGACCCAAAGCACGCGAGATTTTCGGCGTGGTGGACCCGCAGTACAGGGGCATACCACGGATGGGTGAAGATGATTTTTATACATATGCCCGTGCAGGCGCGGGCGAGGGCTGGAAAGTTACCGCCCACGTTACCGGCGGGGCGGGAGTGGATATGATGCTCGACGCTTTCGAGCGGGTTAACGAGGAAGTGCCCATTGCGCCGCTGCGCTGCTCGTTTATCCACGGTAACTTCTTTACGGCACAGGCTATCGAGCGTTCCGCCAGGCTGAATATTATTGCCGACGCCCAACCGGCCTGGTTCTACAAGGATGCCGACGCCATGCTGCACATCCTCGGCCCCGAACGGATCAAAACGTTCCATCCGTACCGCTCGATGCTCGAAGGTGGGATGGTGATCAGCGCGGGCAGCGACCACATGGTTATTCTCGATAGCAAGGAGGCGATCAATCCTTATAATCCGTGGCTGGCCCTGTGGTCGATGATTACCCGTAAAACAGAGCGCGGCACGGTGGTGGTGCCCGAAGAAGCGCTCACACGCGAGCAGGCCCTGCGTTGCTATACAACCAACAACGCCTACGCCAGTTTTGAGGAAGAGCTAAAAGGCTCTATTGAGCCGGGCAAGCTGGCGGACATGATCGTACTCGACCGCGATTACCTGAGTTGCCCAGTGGATGAGATCAAGGAGATGAACGTTCTCCGGACTGTTGTGGGCGGAAGGACAGTTTACGAGAAATAGCGCTTTTCCAGACCAGGAAAAGACTGCATATAAAAAAGCAGGGGTGCGGGTAGCCGCGCCCCTGCTTTTTTAATTGAAAAAATTGTGAGGGGAAGAGACAAAACCTTTTAAAAAAGGTTCTTTTCTCTCCCCCTCAAACTCCCCCTCTCTTTTTCCAAAACTTTTTATTAAGGGACATATCTGTAATTAGGCAA
>SDBV01001749.1_pt1 | contig 32525 bp, 38 predicted proteins | sample 2277081 | NCBI WGS metagenome assembly SDBV01 (sample SAMN10402039, study PRJNA504765) | marine sediment metagenome | isolation source: marine sediment core GS10_PC15, 223 cmbsf | place: Arctic Ocean: Southern Knipovich Ridge | collected 2010 | reverse complement strand
TCAAGCTGATGGTGGCCCAGAGTTTAAGGATAAATTCCGCCAGATTGTCTACCATTACACTGATCGATTTCGGGTCGCCCGACCGTATAAAAAGAACGAACAAAGCTACATAGAATCTTTTAAGAGGAGTTTGAGGTAGGAATGTTTAGGTTGGAGGAAGTTTAAACAGAGGGATATTCCTTCTCTGGAAAAAGAGCTTGTCGACTATCTCACGTACTACCACAACACACGGCTACATTGTGGTGTTATTATGAAAACATCAAACGCAGTATTAGCAGAGTCATACGCCACAGCGCAGGTATGGATTCACTGGCGAAAGAACTGGTAACGGCCGTGGAGTATAGAGGACATAGGGCTCCCAGAGAGTGTCTCGGAAACTTGACACACTACGAGAAGAATAAAGAAGTAATTTCTACTTACGGCTGCACTAGCTCTTAGACAGTATCACTAACCAGTGCTAGTAAACACTAACCCTATAACTACTAGACTTCCCAAAACATATACTGGTAGTGGGTTATAATTTATATCCAAATCTCTGTACAACCCTCCAAGACGAGTTGCTACAAATAAGTACTGGACACCTAAAAGTAGATAAAATATACCACCAATTATTGAAATGATCTTTGTAGCTTTCATTGATTCTATTATCCTTTTAAACAGAAAGGTGTGTCAACTTTCTAATCCCCTTAGGTAGTTGGTTCCAAACGAAAGTTTAGGTTCAATTGGCTCGAGAAGATTCTGTTCCTGCCATTCGTTTAACGTTTGAATTAAGGTGTTCGAAGTCAGAGTCGTTAGGGTCACCAACCAATAACCCTTGACATAAGGAATATTATTAGATAATCTAAGGGAAAGGATACTGCCGACATGCCCGAAGAACAAAATCCAACTCAACCTAATCAGAACCCAACACCTGGAGGTCAAGCTCCGTCAGATTCAGCACCACAAAATCCTAGCCCGCTGGATCCGGGCCTACCACCTCCTGCAGCTTCAGACCCAATGCCAGCACCAAGCCCTGATCCAAGTCCGATAACACCTCCTGCACCAGAATCTGGACCACCTCCAGCTCCACCAGAGCAAGCAGCACCACCGCCTCCAATGCCACCAACCGAAAGCCCACCTGCTCCAACAGGCGGATTACCGGATGGCGGTACCGTACCAAATGTAGCGGCACCACCACCGCCTCCAGCAGCTCCTGAACCAGCTCCATCTCCACAAACGCCAGCGGAGCCTGTTTCAGCTGCTGCTCCACCACCAGCAACAACAACAGTTCCCTCAACAGCTAGTGGAGGAGCCGTTGGACCACCGTGGCTTAGAACCGAAAATCAACAGCCACAAACAGAAGGAGTACCACAAAATCTATCACCACAACCTCAAGCAGAAAGCGCAAAACCGCCTTGGGAAACCCCTGCTGGAAAACCTGAACCTCAAGTCGAAGCAACCTCTGTAAATAAAGAAGGAGGGTTCCCAGTAATAATATTTGTAGTGATAATCTTGGCAATTCTAATCGCTATCGGAGTATTCTTATTTGTTCAAGGGGCTCTTCCTTTCTAATCAAATACCGAAATTCCTTTTTCTGAGTTCAAAATCCTTAAGCGCTTTTTTTAGTTGGGCCTTACCAAAATCCGGCCACAAGGTATCGGTGAAATAAAGCTCAGAATATGATATTTGCCAAAGTAAGAAATTTGATATTCGCTTTTGCCCGCCAGTTCGAATCACGAGATCAGGATCAGGCAATCCTTTGGTATACAATTTGCTTTCAAACACACCTTCAGTAAACTTCAAGCCCTCCTCTACTACTTTTTCAGCTGCCCTCAATAATTCATCTCTTCCTCCATAATTTACAGCTATACTTAAAACACCTCTGTTGCCACCAGAAAGTTCTTTCATGACTTTCTTAATAATCATTTGAGTAGGGGTTGGTAATGACTTCAAATCACCAAAACAATTAAGCCTCACACCTTTCTTCTTTAAGTAAGGAACGTGCTTCTTGGCACCTTCACCCAGAAGCTTCAGCAAACCTCCTATCTCTTCATTTGTTCGATTTTTGTAATTTTCTGTAGAAAGGGCAAAGACAGTTAAGTATTTCACCCCTAAGTTACCTGCTTCCTCGACAGTTTCTATCAAAGCCTCAACTCCTTTTCTATGCCCATCAATTTCTGATAGCCCGCGCAATTTTGCCCAACGCCTATTTCCATCCATAATAATAGCAATGTGTTTTGGTAATACACTTTTCATAGAAAACAGATTATCGTTGATTAATAGCTGAATTGCAAATTATCCCAATCCAAGTCTTTACGATTTTCCCGTTTGACTCAAAGTACAAAGAAAAGTTAAACTAAAGTCAAATGACACAATCTGCCCAAAGCCCCCATCACAAAAAAGAATCTAACGTTAAGGAAAGTCCAGGATTTCTATCTGAAATTTCTAGACTCCTAGATGAAGTTGAGCAAGCCTCGATACCACCTGATTTAAAGGAAGAGGTAAGAGAGAGTTTGGAACGGTTGAATCGGTCCATGAAGCATGGATCATACCTAGCCGAGTACGAACAAACTTCCAAATACATTGAATGGGTAGCCTCCCTCCCTTGGAGCAAGCGAAGTAAAGACAATCTGGACCTCGAAAAGGCAAAAAAAATTCTAGATAAAAATCATTACGGTCTCACCGAACTAAAAGAAAGAGTCTTGGAATATTTAGCTGTTCTCAAACTAAGATCAGAAAAGGAAAAGTCAGAGATTATTAAACTAAGTAGATCTCCTATTATTTGTTTAGTTGGTCTTCCAGGAACTGGGAAAACTTCGTTTGCAGAGTCTGTAGCAGAAGCTTTAGGCCGAAAATTTGTACGTATCCCTATGGGAGGGATGAGCAACGCCTTAATCATGCGCGGACAATCCAAAACTATCCCTGAAGCTGAACCAGGGCAAGTTATAAAAAATTTAAAACGCTCCGGCACAAAAAACCCAGTTTTACTCCTAGACGAAATAGACTCAACCGCCGAGAAATCCGAAAGTGACCTTATGGGTGTTCTCTTAGAGCTTTTGGACCCTGAGCAAAATTTTGCTTTCACTGACTATTACATTGACCATCCTTTCGACTTATCAGAGGTGCTGTTTATATGCTCTGCAAATCAAATGGGGAATATCACCGGCGCCGTTGCGGACAGACTGGAAATAATTTTAATGCCTCGGTATTCAGACGAAGATAAAATACGCATCGCTCGCGACTACCTGACACCAAGGGAATTTGAAAATATTAGTCTAGACCCTTCCCACGTCCAATTTGCACCTGATATTTGGCCTCATATAATTAAACCCTTTGGTTATGATGTTGATATAAGAACCCTGCAGAGAACTATTAATTCAATACTTCGTAAAGTTGCTAGAAAGTATGTCGAGGGAAAAACTACAAAAGTGAGTATAACACCTACCAACCTTCAAGAATACTTACCAACGTGGTAAAATAGTAGTATGAAAAAGGTTAAGGAGAAAAGCCAAGATCTTCATAATTTAATATTCGCTGAAGTCATTATTTTTGCGACCTTGTTACTTGTCTTTCTCACCGTCATTATCAGCTATTTCAGTAATAGTAACGCCACAACGCTCTAGAAGTAGGTGGCTAAGATAATTAAAGCATAAGAAAGAGTACCAAGAATAAAGTATTCTGGTCTTCCTCGAGACTCTCTCGGTACGAAATCCATTAAAACAATATAAAGGAAAGCGCCAACCATAAAACCAAACAACAATTCAAAAACCGCCGCAAAACTTAGAAAAATGTCGGCAAATAACACACCAGCTAATGTGGAAAGAGAAAGCAGCAACTTTACCGAAAATTTTTCCCAGACTCTCGGATGAATCTTCTCCAAAGCCAGTAATCCCACCGCCGAGTAAAACAAAACCGGTAAAAAGAATAACACAGAGTCAAGAGCGCTTTCTTTATTCAAACTAACCAAGATAACCCCGATAAAAAAGTGATAAGTAAAAAAGGCTAGCGAATGTACACCTCCCAGACTCGCTCTTAGTGTTTGAGGAGATGCGTGTTGATAAATATATTTTTCTGTAACGTGAGCAATCGAAAAACCACCCAAGAGAGCAAAGAAGATAAACCGATCAAAAACCTCATACCCTTTATAGACTTCCGGTAGTAAACTTAAAAAAACATACGTAACCGATATGCCCGCAATAAATGAAATCACTCTTATTCGAACATGATCCTGGTGGATTTGAATTTTCTCATTGAAAAAGTGGACCGCAGCCAAAATAAGACTATAGAAAAAAGGCAGAAGAAAACTCATTACTCTCCTAGTATATCAATAAAACCTTGGTGGATTCTACCATTACTGGCTAGAATATTTTTTGAATCAAGCGACCATGGGTTTCCTGCAAAATCAGTTACTTTCCCTCCAGCTTCTTCCACAATCAGCGCACCGGCTGCAAAATCCCAAGAGTGCGGAGAAAAAGAAAAAGACGCATCCAGCTTGCCACTTGCTACATAGCAAAGATGCAAAGCCATACTACCCAAGATTTTCGGCGTTCTGGTCTTCAACCCTACCTTAGAAAAAAGGCCTACGAAGCTTTCATTCATTGACGATGGTCTCGTGTAACCAATCATTGAGGCTGATAAATCACTCGTGCCGGAAACTCTTATCGGCGAATTATTCAATCTTACCTCTTTTCTAAACTCAGCAGAATATAATTCATCATGAATTGGATCATAAACCACGCCAAGCTTTACCTTTCCAACCTCGGCCAAGGCAATAGAAACTGAGAAAAAAGGTATTCCAGTTACAAAGTTAGTGGTGCCGTCTAAAGGATCTATCAGCCAAACATGTTTCGAACCTTCGTTGGAAAGACCTGATTCCTCACCTTTAATTGTATGATCAGGGAAACTATCTTTAATAATAGAAATTATTTTTTCCTCTGAACGGGTGTCTGCCTCGGTTTGAAAACTCTTGTCATCCTTAACTACAACCTTGTCCAACTTTCCAAAATACCTCTTTAAAACCTCTCCACCTTCTTTTGCTGCTGACATTGCTACTTCTAATTCTTTACTCATTAGGCTGACTCCCATTCTTTTGCAACTTCAGGATACTTTTCTAACTTATCTCTAAATATCTTCTCTATCCCCTTTAGATCCTTTTCGTTTTTGGCTTCAAATCTTACTACCAAAGCAGGAAGATTTGCAGATGCTCGTACCAAACCCCAACCACCTTTTAAATAAACCCTTGCCCCGTTTATATCAACAACCTTGTAGCCTTCAGATTTAAACTCAGCTGTTAGATCTTCAACAATTTTGTATTTCACGTCATCGTCCACTTTGGCATGGTAAGCTGGTGTCGAAACATAATAAGGTGTCTTTGATACAATCTCTGAGAGCGGTTCCTTTTGCCGGGATATATATTCCATTAGTTTAAGTGCGGTAAAATTGGCATCATCAAAACCATAAAAATTATCAACAAAGAAAACATGGCCAGAAAGTTCACCAGCTAAACTTGCTTTTTCTTCATGCAACTTCTCCTTTATATATGAATGACCTGTTTTCCACATTATTGGTACACCACCATGAGCCTTTATATCTTCTGGCAGAGCTTCTGAAACTTTAACGTCAAAAATAATCTTCGCCCCAGGATGTTTTTCTAATACTAAACGTGAAAGGAGTATCATCCATCTATCGGGCCAGATAGTCTGCCCTTTTTCGTCAGTTACGCCCAAACGATCTCCATCAGCATCAATTGCTATACCAAGGTCTGCTTTGTTTTTAACAACCTGTCGACCTGTATCCTTCATCATCTCAACATTCGCGGGATTTGGTACATAATTTGGATAAGTTGGGTCTGGCTTAGTATTGTGCTCTACAACTTTACAACCAAATTTTCTAAATAAACCAGGGGAAAAGAAACTGCTAGTTGCATTTGCGGTGTTTACAACAATCTTCAAATCCTTGTGGAGGTCTGCTCGACTCAATAAATCATCCAAATATTTGTCACTTATATTTTCTTCTTTTAAACCTCCTTTTCCTAACTCGAAATTTTCTGATTCGGCCACATTCTTTATCTCCTCCAACTCTTTTCCGATTAGAGTGTACGAATACCCGTGAGCAAGCTTGATACCGTTCCAACCCGCTGGGTTGTGACTTGCAGTTACCATCAAACCACCCTTGACTTTAAAATGATATTGAGACCAATACATCATAGGGGTTAGACAAGTTCCAATACCGATAACATCAATACCAACATTTCTTAAACCCTTAATTGACACTTCATAAAAATCCTCTGAGGATTTTCTATTATCATGTCCCACTACGACATTAGACACATTGCGTTTCTTAAGAAACTCCCCATAAGATTTCGCAATTGATTCAACCGAATTTACATTTAGTTCCTTTTTACTTTCCTTACCTCTGATATCATACTCCCGAAACATATATTTATTTAACTTAGTCATACTGAATCTCCTTAACCATCTAAAAATTTGTGGGGTAGTTGTCAGCTTTAAACTGCTTCTTTTACAACTTATTTTCAATTATACCTTATTTCTGGGTTCAGAGAAAGCTTCACGGCCCGAAAAAGCTACTGTGTAGAGACAACCACTCTTGGTTTTTTAGCATATCGCAAAAGAACCTCGTAACCACCAAATAACAGTCCTGTGTAAAATAGATTGCCAAAAAGGGTATTTCGGAAAAATGGCAAGGCAAGAGTGTAGCATTCTATTAATCCGGCAAAATTCCTTGGATACCAACCACCCAGCCAAACCGCAAAATTGGTTATTAGAAAAAACAAAACCGATGAGAAAATTGCAGCTAAAACTACATTTTTCGCAGATTTCCTCTTCCTTAGCCAAGTTCCAACCAAACCAGTAAGCATAAAAGAACCGTAAACAGAGACCATTACCAGTGGGGAGTAGAGACCAATAAACAAATCGCTCAAAAATAGAGCAGCAATAGGTACCAAAATAGCATAGCCTCGATTAATGTTCGCACCACCAAACAAAGCCATCGCCCCAATCGGCGTAAAGTTTGGCATATGCGGAATAAGCCGCAAACCAACTGCGGCAAGAATAACTATGAAAGGACCCAGCTTTTCAAGCAGTTTCATCCAATACCTCCTTAGAATTCTGAAATTACAAATTCCAGCATGTCACCGTTTTGAACTTCATAAGCACTGACTCCAACATCAGCCCCTTCACCATTCACTTTGAATAGCCAGAATTTATTACCTTCCGGCTTCACCTTGTTAATTCCAGAAACAAAAATGCCCATATCACCACCATGGTCTTTATATTCAATGTTTTCTTCCCCAACCGCATTCTTCAGCACGTCCCAAGCAGTAAACCCATCTTCAATACTAACAGACCTCGTCTCAGGATCTTTATCCACCTCACCAGCATAATCAATAGTTACCTCAACTTGAACTTCATTTTCGCCTGAAGTAGTCGCTGTAGCCACCTCACCTTGCTCTTGAACATTTATAGTGGCAAAGTAACCACCAATTAATGCAAAGACTACTACTGCACCTATCGCTATCCAATTTTTCTGTAAATTTTTCATAGTTCGCCACGAAAAAACCAACCGCAAAGTTGGTTGGCTTATCGTAAAGTCGTTTTCACCTCCTTTGCTCGAAGGACTCAAAGGCGGGGTTCTGGGTTTACAGTAGCGGCACTCCCCTGGGATTTCACCAGGATTCACCCGTAATCCTTTGATCTAAATTATTAATGTATAAGCACGTTATCTCAATTTACAAGTTCTGTCAAGATCTAAAAACCTGTGATACTCCCACTAACTAAGCTATTGGCCGGCGGCATTATAGTATTAGTCACGAAACTCTCATGCGTTAAGTGTTCTGTTTTATGCTCCTCAAACGCTGAATACCCAACATGAACTAAGACGACAACAACCATAACAGTAGTTGTTGTCTGGGTTAGCATTCGCTGTGACCGCATGAATGACACTTCTTACAACCTTCTTCATACACAAAAGACGCCACACCGCATTTTGGGCACATATCACGGCGGGTTTCGTCAAGATGCAAGGTAGGCTCAGCTTGAACATCTTTAGTAGATGGTTCTACCACTTGCGGTACCTCTTTGACTTCTTGTTCTTTCTTTTCCTCCACCACTTTACCGTTTCCCTCCACCTTCGCTCTTCCGTTACCATTTTCAGTGATGTCAGGATAAGTACTTTCTGCGCCAAAATATTCGGCTAACACCTTTGAGACAGCATCAGCCAAAGAATGGACTCTACCGTTACCAAAACCGTGTTGTCTACTTCCACCAATACCAGAAAGTTGGTTCACTACTTGTTGGATAACTTCTTTTGGAGAATAATTGGAAGGAATTCGTAGGGCCAGAGATACTAACCTTCCTATTGCTTCTGCATCTGCCGTAATATCACTTCCCGCCTTGCCGACATTTACAAACACTTCAAATGGATTTCCCTCTTCATCTTCGTTTATAGTCACAAAAGCATGACCCACGGGAGTGGCAATCCTTCGCGTTATTCCATTTAAGTACTGTGGTCTTTTTCTTAGATGGGCCGGAACTTGCTCCTTAGCTTGTCCATTTTCGGCAGTTGCTTCTTCTTTTTTATCTACGCCGTGAGAAAGTACACCCTCACGAGACCCATCCCTCATGTAAGTAAGGCCTTTACAACCAAGCTCATAAGCCCAGGTGTAAAGTTTTTTTACATCTTCCACTGAGTGACTGTTTGGAGCATTAACCGTTTTTGAGATAGACGCGTCAGTATAATCCTGAACAATTGCTTGGACTTTTACATGTTCCTCTGGGGTTAGATCGTTTGCGGAAACGAAATAGTTTGGCACTTCTTCATTCGGGTGCTCCAGTACCCATTTCTCGTAGAGTGGGTGGTAGATTACATGTTCCCCAGTGCGATCCCGGCGCGTCATGGCAAAATCATAAACCGGCTCAATTCCTGAAGAAACACCAGCAAGAAGTGAAGTAGTACCGGTTGGTGCTTGAGTTAATAAAACTGCATTGTGGATACCGCCCTTTTTAATTTTTTCTTTTATATCTTTTGGCAATCTTTTTATAAACCAACCCTGTAAATACTTCTCCTTATCGTATTTGGGGAAAACTCCTTTTTCTAGGGCAAGTTCAGCCGATGCCTCATAAGCAGCATTCTGTATGGTTTTGTAGATTTTTTCAATCGCTGGATTTGCTTCTTCGGATCCATAACGAAGCTTCATCTTAATCAAAGTATCACCCAGTCCCATCCCAGAAAGACCCACACGGCGAATTGCCTCTTGTTGTTTCTTGTTTTCGTCAAAATAATATCCAGTCGTCTCAATTACATCATCCATAAAACGAATCGCCACTTTCACAGTATCGGCAAGCTTTTCATAGTTCATCTGCCCGTCTTCTACAAAATTTGGAAGACCCACCGAACCCAAGTTACAGACTGCCCAAGGACCAAGCGGTTGTTCGCCACAAGGATTGGTTGAAACCAATTTTTCAAAATACCAAGTATTACCTCTCTTATTACTCCTGTCAATAAAATGAAGGCCTGGCTCAGCACTTTTCCAAGCAGCGTGGCAAATTTTATCCCAAATCTTGGATGCCTTCCCTGTGCTGTGTACGATGACATCCTTACCAGCTTCCTTCCATTTATCAATATCTCCATCCCAAAGTTTGTCATATTCTGGATCTGAAGTATCCGGAAATACCAAATCCCAGTCCTTGTCATTTTTTACCGCTTCCATAAATGCATCTGAAATACAGACTGAAAGATTAGCCCCATTTATTCGGGAAAGATCTTTTTTGACTTCAATAAATTCCACTATGTCTGGATGCCAATCATATAGCATAAGCATAAGAGCCCCACGTCTAGTACCGCCCTGTTGAATTACATCGTGAGTAGCAGTGGAATAAAGCTCGGCCCAATTAACCGGGCCTGAACTTGTACCATTTACTTTTTTAACTCGGGAACCTCGAGGCCGTAGCGAAGAAAGGTTGATACCCGCACCACCAGAGCGGCTGAAAATATCAATCATGATTTTTAAGTTATCGATTATTCCGTCTCTAGAATCTTTTGGTGAGGGGATCACAAAACAATTATAGAAAGTTACATCGTAGGGCGTTCCTGCACCAGAAAGGACTCTGCCGCCAGGCACAAATTTGAAATCAGACAATGCATTATAAAATTTTTGGACCCATTCCTTTTGTTTGCTAGCTCCTTTTTCTGACTGGGCAATACCAGCTGCTACTCGTCTCCACATCTGCTCTGGATATTCCTCCATCGGATTACCGTCTGGATCTTTTAGAGAATATCGATCTCGAAAAACAGTCTCTCTCACGCCTTCAAGCTTAGTCTGCCCGGAATCTTCAATTACACCTTCAAGCTCTGCTTGGAGTTTTGGATTAAAGCGAAACTCTTTTATTTTTGTTTTTCGAGCTTTAACTTGCTTGGCTTTAGGCATAAGCCGGTCCTCCTTCTTATATTAATTAGTTGTAACAGCTTTTTTGCTGTGAGTCTTATTCAAAAGACTCTTAACTTCTTTTTCGAAAGACTCTACATCTTCAAAACTTCTGTATACACTGGCAAATCGAATGTAGGCGACTTTATCAAGAACTCTCAGCTTCCGCATAACAATTTCACCAACAGTTTTACTTGGTATCTCAACCGTATCTTTTCTTCGAAGTTCTCTCTCAATAGCATCAACCGTTCTTTCAATTTCTTCCACACTAACTGGGCGCTTCTCAGTTGCTTTCATAAATCCTGATAATAGCTTGTCTCTATCAAATTGCTCGCGCGTACCATCTTTTTTCAAAATCACAAGATCGATCGTAGCGACTCGCTCGTAAGTGGTAAACCGTTTCTCGCATTTCAAACATTCGCGCCTTCTACGAATAGAAGCTAGGTCCTCAGAATCGCGAGAATCTAAAACGGCCGTATCAAAATGTGAACAATATGGACACTTCATAACAAATTACCTAAAAATCTTCTATTTTCAAAGCGCCACAATACTACAGTTAACGCACCTGCTGTTTTAACTCGTAGAGATTTGAGATCAGTCTCTTTTTCTTATACTTGTTGTGGTAAAAAAGGTATCGACCTTTAAATTTTGTCTGTGGCTTTCCACGTATGAAAAGCTATCAAGCACAAGATGTTGAGTACAGTATTAATGCTAGCACCAAGATGTTGATTCTGTCAATACCCTAAATTTTAGGTTTGTGGGGTTTTGGAGGAAACTTTTTTGCTCTTTACTTTTTGCTCTTCGAGATACTCTTCTGCATCAAGAGCAGCCATACATCCTGCTCCTGCAGCTGTTACAGCCTGCTGATAGTGCCAGTCATGCACATCCCCTGCTGCAAAAACTCCCAAAACTGAAGTTTTTGATTTATCCCTGACAACTATATAACCTTTCTCGTCTAACTCTACATTTCCTTTTAGAAACTCTGTATTTGGTTTATGCCCAATCGCAATAAATGCTCCTTCCACATCCAAAACACTCTCCTTTTTGGTTTTTTTATTGAAGATTTTTACACCTTCTACTTTTTTATCACCTAGTACTTCCTTTATTTCACTATCCCAAACAAATTCTATAGCTTTATTGGCAAAAGCCCGATCTTGCAGTGCTTTGAAAGCGCGAAGTGAGCCTCTTCTATGCACTACATACACCTTCGGGGAAAACTTTGTTAAAAAAATTGCTTCACGAAGTGCCGTATCTCCGCCACCAACCACTACAATTTTTCTATCCTTGAAAAAAGCACCGTCGCATACCGCACATGCCGAAACACCTTTTCCACGCAATCGTTGTTCTGAGTCCAAGCCTAGCCATTTGGCGCTTGCCCCTGTTGCTATGATTAGTGATTTTCCTAAAAATTCACCTTCCTCTGTATCTACCTTAAAAGGTCGGTTGCCAAAATCAATTTTTTTGATATCACCAGAAGTAAATTTTGCGCCAAGCCTTTCTGCTTGTTTCTTCATTTTTTCCATCAGATCTGGCCCTTGGATACCATCTGGAAATCCTGGGTAATCATCAACATCGGTAGTCCAAATAAGCTGTCCGCCTACGTCTACACCAACCACCACTAGTGTTTTTAAATCAGAACGAGACGCGTATATTGCAGCTGTTAAACCGGCTGGACCAGACCCAGCAATTATAATATCGTAATTCTTATCCATACTATTTAGCTAATTGTTTTTTGAAATAATCTACCCAGGGAATATCAGACGGGTCGAAGCCATTCAAGATCCCTAAATAAAATGTAGTCCAGGAACTCACCACAATAGCTTCAAAAGCTTGAACTAGAGGTGTGTCTCCTTCCAGTTTTACCGTAATAGTCTCAACTTTTTGTTTTTCAATTATATCCCGCGTAATCTTAGTTCTTTTCTTGATTTTGTCCGAGTATAAATCAGATTCTAGAAGAATGATTTTGAGATTTTCCCTTAGGTTCCCGGGTTTACTCAAACCCTCAAGAAGATGGTGGTTTAGCTCTGATTGTAGAAAATAGGTAGCGTATGTCTTGGCGGTTTCGTTAAATTGATTTGCAAAAATGTGAGCGTTTGCGGAAAGGAACTCACCCGCCATCACGGCGATACTATTACCTTGCAATTTTGTAGCTAGCTCTTTCGCAAAGTTTCCAGAAGTCGGGTTTTTGGGCAGTAGTTTTGAATTTAATTCTCTAGTGCAAAATAAAACTCTCTCCATTTCCTGGTTCTCTATATCTAAAAGGCCTAAGGATTCAAACATCCCTAGAATACCACCCACCGAATATCCTAATCCAAGTCTGGGTTGTTGAGACGGATTATTTTCTTCTTTGAATATGTAACCAGGTAGATTATTTTTTTCCAAAAATTCACCAAGTTTTCCACCAACAGTTATACCAGCAATTTTGTACCCAGCTGAAAGAGCCTGATCTCCAGCATACAGAGGCTCTTCAGTAGTTCCTGAATAGCTTGAAATAACTACTAAAGTCTCTTCATCTACAAACTTTGGCAAATCATAACTGTTAATTACTACAACTGGGACTTTTAGTCTATCTTTAAAAACATAGGTTATTAATTCTGGCCCCAACGCAGAGCCACCCATACCATCAATAACAACATTTTTAACACTTTTATAGTTTTCGGGAAACTCTATTTTGCTCGCTTCTCTCCAGGCCTGCTCGATCTGATCTGGTAATTTTTCGATAGAAGCAGCGACTTGTTTTTTGTCTAGTTTATTAATTTCAGCAATGTTGTCCAATTTTGACATTGTCGTTATATCAGCCTAACTAATATCCAAAACCTCATTCAACTTTTCTTTATCAAACCCCAATATTTTCTCTTTAGTGCCGTCGTCCTTTTCTATTACCGTGAAAGGAACTCCTAGTTGACCGGAAATATCCATCATTTCCTGAGCTTTATCAGAGTCCTGATCGACAAAAACATTTTCGTACTTTACTCCTTTTGAATCAAGATAATCTTTTTCCATCTTACAGTACGGACAAGTCGTAGTGCTGTATATTGTTACTTTCATATTCCTCCTTAATATTTAATTTACAATTTTGGGCAGTTTTTGGAAGTAGTCGAGATCACACTTTAGGTTATTAAAATTTCTCAGATTTAAAATCGGGGCTTCCGGCTCTTATCCTATCCATTTCGTGTTTGTGTAAGAGACCTGCTTGAGGCCCAACCTGTTTCACCACGTAGGCTCCATTGATTGACCCCCAAACCATACCTTCTCCTACAGGTTTACCGTAAAATAAAGCCGCGACCAAAGCGGTGGCAAACGAATCGCCTGCACCAGTTGCTTCCGTACGATCACCCGGAAATTCAGGGAGACGAAAGTACTCCTTGCCATCAAAAGAATAAGATCCTTCTCTACCATCTGTGATAACTACACTTTCAACTTCCAAGTCATTCCGAGTTTTTTTGAGTAATTCTTTTATGCCTATACTTTTTCCAGCAGGAATTTCTAGAATCTTCTTCGCTTCTTCCACATTCACATTAAATACTGTACAAGCCTTAAGAATTTCTGGATATTTCTTCACCTCCGCTATCATATGATAAGTTCCTGGATTAAAAAGCATTTTCGCGCCGACATCTTTTACATAATCTGCGAGATCGCGACTAATGGTACTGTTTTTGAAACTCTCCGACATCGAAGTGTAGTAAACCCATTTAGTAGGTTCCATTTTTGGAAGTCGGTATTTCCAGTCTTGATGATAAACAAATATGGTGCGCTCCCCTTTAAAATTAATAACCGTGGAATAATTGGATTCCATACCTTTACTTACAATAATGTAAGAACTATCCACCCCTTCGCTTTCTATTTTATTTTTTATCCTATCTCCAGATTCATCATCACCCACATTTACATAAATAGCTGCTTTCATACCAAGCCTGGCACTACCAATTGCATTATTGGCAGCATTTCCTGCCACAAGGTGTTTAATTTCATCTACTGGAATTTTATCGGCAAAATTCACACAAAGCTTACAGTCTTCTTTGTTCACCGAACACCTAACTTCGGCATTGTGTATTTTTGTAAAAGTATCTATGGTAGCATCTCCTACAGTTATAATATCGTGCATAACTTTAATAATAACCTTTTCTAACTAGTTTTTTCTACCTCTTAATTTTACACCTACCGGAATATGAGTCAGTAGTTCCTCATCAATTTCAAAAGTGTACAAATCCAACACCATTAAAGAAAGTGATATCGCCAAGTAAATGAGGATAGTTACAGCCAACACACTTTCCAATCCAATCAGCGCTAAAGAATAAAGAAAATAGAAGAAAACTACTCCAATAATGATAAACCCTAGGAATGAAGATAAGGCCGAAACCTTTTTCATTATCTTTGAAGAAAACAAAAATAAACTCAAACTATCCACCAGTGTTAACGCTATGAAAAAAAGCAAGGTAATCTGGTAAATCAATAATGAAGCGTCGTAAGGAAATTTTAAATATGGTTCTGCCGCACGGATAAAGGTTGGCATCCTAATTATATCAAGGAAAGGTTTTGGGAGAGCATGCAGTAAAACTACCATCCCAAAAATTACTAAAAAAATTAATAGATAAACCCACCGCAGGATTTTTACCTCTTTTGGTTTTTTCATCCAGAAAATTAAGCTTTATCTGCGCTTCCAAAGATATCGATCTTATGTTCGACAACCCTCTGGACCCCTTTTATTACTTCCGGCATGATTTTATACACCGCATACTGATCTGGATTTTCCTTCAAAGCTTTTTCAAGACCTTCGCGAAATGCTTTTCTCATCTCGGTATTCACGTTTATCTTGACAATTTTCCCAACCTCTACAGATTGTCGAACTTCATCATCCGAAATCCCACTGCCACCATGCATCGACAAAAATGTATTCGGCAAGGCTTCTCGTATTCTTTTAACAAGATCAATATCAACACTGGGCTGTACGGGAAAAACTCCGTGAACATTTCCAAAAAAAGCTGCAAAGATATCTACACCAGTTTCTGCCACAAATTGCTTAGCCGCATCAGGTTTGGTAAAGCCTTCTTTTATCTCTTCCAAGGCTATTTGTTCTTTATGAACTTGAGAAGACCCAGCAATATGATCAATTTCTCCTTCAACTGTCAACTCCTTTTCATGGGCTTTAGGAACAATCCTTTTGCAAACCTCAACGTTTTCTTCATAAGGTTTTTTTGACCCGTCAAAATGAACCAGCTCGAAACCAGCCTCAATTGCCTCCTCAACATTTGCTTGTTCGGGGGAATGATCCAGATTAAGAAGAATGTTTATGCCGTGTTCTTTTTCAGCGTTTTTGACCAGGTCGACAATATTGTGAAGCTCCAAAAATTTTACCTCGCCATCGGAAAATTCCATCATCACCGGGCTTTTTTTAGCCTTTGCTCCAGCTACAACCGCCTTGAATATTTCAAGGTTATCTACATTAAAGGCTCCTATCGCGAAACCTTCATCCTGCGCTTTTGTTAACCATTCTTTCGCAGTCATTTGTTAGTTTTTCTTTTCAGAACACTCTTAACTGCTTCTTTGATTTTTTTGACGGACATTCCGTATTTTTCGAGAAGTTCTTCTGGGGAACCAGATTCACCGAAAGAATCAGGCATACCGACTCTTTCCATCGGCACGGGGTAATTTTCTACGAGAGCTTCAGCCACTGCTCCACCTAAACCACCGGTTATTTGGTGCTCTTCTACAGTGACCATGGCACCAGTTTCTTTTGCCGAGCTAGCAAGCGTAAGCTTATCGATAGGTTTAATAGTGTGATTATTTATCACTTTTGCACTAATTTTTTCCTTTTCTAGCTCTTTTGCCGCAACCAATGATTGGTAAACCAAAGGCCCGCAAGCAACAATCGTGACATCACTTCCTTCCTTGAGAATCTCGGCTTTTCCAATTTTGAATGAAGAATCTTCTGTTGTAATAACCGGCGTTTTCTCTCTGGTAAAACGAAAGTATACAGGACCTTTATGTTGGCCAATTGCAATAGTTGCTTTTTTTGTCTCTATGGAATCACAAGGAGCAACCACTACAAGATTAGGTAGGCACCTTACTGAAGCAATATCCTCCAAGGCTTGATGAGTTGCCCCATCTGGCCCTACCGATATTCCAGCGTGAGCCCCGGCCACTTTCACATTGGCATTTGAATAACAAACGCTAACACGCAATTGATCCCAACACCGTCCTGGTACAAAGACGGCATAGGAAGAGACGAAAGGGATTTTTCCGCTTATTGCTAAACCCGCCGCAATCCCCATCATATTTTGCTCAGCAATGCCGCATTCAATAAATCTTTCCGGAAATTTTTCTTGAAACATTGAAGCTTTAGTTGAAGCAGAAAGATCTGCTGTCAAAACTACTACGTTTGGATCTTTCTCACCCAAAGCTACTATACCTTCCCCATACCCTAGCCGAGTAGGGATTTGTTCAACATCTGAATCATAAAGTTTTGGATTCAACTTCGAATCACTCATATCTTAAAACGCTTCTATTTATCCAGAATTTCCATAAAATAATAATGTTAGCTATGAGATTAAAGACACCAATACCCACCCATACCGAGTCAGTTGAAAAGCGGGTGAAGACAGTACTTAAAAAAATACCAGTTATGCCAGTCGTAATGCCAATGTTCAATGAATGTCTAGATTTCTTTAAAATCAATTTAGCTGCTATCACAAGAGCTACTGCGTATAATACCCGTATTCCTACTTGTAAAATAATATCAATGTTAGAACCATACCCATCTCCAGAAATTCCCCATAAAATAAGAGGCAGAGGAATTAATAAGCTAATTACGATAAGTATTCCAAAAGCAAACCAATACCGAGCTGCTAGTTTGATTGAACCAGGTAAATTTGCGTTAGTTGTTACTTCATTCATGTTCGCCGGTAATCTTTCCTCTTAGAGATCTTAATTCTTTCAGAGCTTTTTTAGCTTCATCCGGATTCGGCGGCTTACCATGCCAGCTTGGTTTCCACTCGATAAAGTCAACACCCTTACCTGGGATTGTATGGGCAATTATCATAGTTGGTTTTTCATAAATTGCCTTTGCTTCATTACAAGCATTCACTATTTCCTGAATGTTGTGGCCATCCACCTCAAGTACGTGCCAGTTGAAAGCTTCAAATTTTTCTTTCAAAGGTTCCAGGGGCATCACATCTTCGGTCATTCCATCAATCTGGATATTGTTACGATCCACAATAGCCGTCAGGTTAAATAATTTATTTTTCCCGGCAAACATCACAGCTTCCCACACCTGACCTTCATCAAGCTCCCCATCACCCAATGTACAATAAACCCAATATTTCTTCTCATCCATATGGGATGCCAATACCATACCGATTGCTTGAGGCAAACCTTGACCAAGCGGGCCACTGCTATTTTCAATCCCCGGCAAAGTACCTAGATGTGGGTGGCCCTGCATGCGGGTATTTAATTTTCTCAGTGTAGTAAGTGCTTCTTCCCGAGAAAAATAGCCTGCATTAGCTAGAGCTGCGTACAACACAGGAGCTACATGCCCATTTGAAAGAACCAATCTATCTCGGTCCTCCCATTTTGGATTTTTTGGATTATGATTCAATACGGAGAAATAAAGAGCGGTGAAAATATCCGTCATACCAAGAGTGCCTGCCGAATGACCGCTTCCGGCCGTCATTAGCATTTTTATAAGATCTTGTCGGATAGTATTTGCTGTCTTTTGCAGTTTAGTGAGCAGTTCGTCCCTCATTATTGGATAAGTTTATTCAACAATAATTGTGCCAGTTTCGCTAGGCTTCAAGTGGTTGTGGTAACCCCATTCGCCTGTCTTAACTAATTGTACAGTTTTGGACTCACTTGGTGCAAGTTCAATAATGAATTGACCGTCAGTAAGCTCCTGGTTGGCTGTATGCGTTGGGTGATTATCACTTCCAACTTGGACATTAGAGCTAGAATCATTAACCCAAGAAACACTGTTCCCAGACTTAACAGTTAGGCTTTGCGGGCTAAAACCAGAATTTGTATAGGTTACTGTACTTACACTTGAAGATTCTTTATCAGAATCGGACGCTGAAGGCGAAGCTTGTTTAGTCTGCTCCTTGGTACTTGTCGCCGCCGGCTCTTCACTCTTAAACTGATCGCTCATTACGAAGAAATAACCAAGTGCTCCTAAAATTAGTACTATAATAACGGCAATTATTACACCCTTCACGAAAACCTACACCTCCCTAATATCCTCTTTGAGAATGCTAATCGCCCTCTGAATTTTTTCTCCGTAAGTAGTTCCTTCAACTTTGTCATTTTTTAATATATATGAACCCACACATAAACCATTAGCTCCCATCTCCACACATTTCCTAGCAATACCAGGTTGAATACCACCATCAACTTCGATATACACGTCTGGTCTCATTTCCCGTAATTCCGGTATTTTTTTAAGGACTCCCTGAGCAAAATGCTGGCCTTGAAAGCCAGGCATGACTGAGAGCAAAAGCACCGAATCAACTTTATCTATCAAATGCTGCATCCTTTCAGTAGGCGTGTGCGGGTTCAAAGAAAAACCTACCTGTATATTGTGTCGACGTAAGTGCTTAATTAAACCAATCGGATCCCGAGATGTTTCTACCGGTACAATTATTCTCGCCGGTTTCGCCTTAACAAATGGGTCGATCCAGTCCTCTATAAAATTAACCATTAGCTGTATCTCAAGCTTCCTTGCTGTCCTAAATTTGGTAACAACTTCTGGTCCAACCGTTTTACTAGGTGCAAACTTACCATCTACAATATCTATCTGTAACCACTCATCAGTATAGGGCTCCACTGCCTTAAACCGTCTGTGAAAATCATCACGTGTTGAACTTAAAATTGCTGGAATTATATCAACCATAGTTTATTCTAACTGGCTTATTTTCTTAATTCGCCTTAGGTACTTATCCTTACCTGAAAATGGTGTTTTTAAAAAAGTTTCTACTAGATTCTTTGCCTTCTCCTCATCTATTGTTCTAGCACCAATAGTTAAAATATTTGCATCTCCATTTTCTCTTGCATGCTTTGCGGTGTATTCGTCCCAAGCAGTGTAGGCACGAGCCCCTTTTATTTTATTTGCAGCAAGTGCTGTACCCTGACCTGTCCCACAAATCAACAACCCTTTTGCATCTTCCTCGCTAACTTTTTTCGCTACCCTCACCGAATAATCAGGAAAATCATCTTCGGGATCAAAATGTTCCGGACCTAAATCTTGAACTTCCTCCCCCATTTCATCTAGGTAATCCTTGATTTTATTCTTCAATTCAAAACCTGCGTGATCGGATGCTAAATAAATCATCTTCTAATCTGTTTCCCGGCGCGAATAACTTGCTCTACTAATCGGTGGGAATACCCCAACTCATTATCGTACCAAGCAAACACCTTTACCAAATCCCCATCTACTACTTGAGTAAGGGAAAGATCAACTATCGAACTTTCAGTCCGACCCACGATGTCGCTGGAAACAAGCGGCTCCTCGGTAGCTACTAGCACACCTTTATAGATAGGTTGTTTCATAGCTTCTTTAAAAGCATTGTTAACTTCATCCACCGTTACCTTCTTCTTCAAAAGAAGCGTAATATCCGACACCGAGCCGACCAGTGTAGGTACACGAACGGCTATGCCATCGAATAATCCTTTTAACTCTGGAATCACCTCGGTTGTAGCCACAGCTGCACCTGTGGTCGTGGGCACGATATTTTCGGCAGCAGCTCTTGCTCTGCGGAGATCCTTGTGAGGACCGTCTTGAATATTTTGATCAGCCGTGTAACTGTGAATAGTCGTCATCATTGCTTTGGCTACTCCAAATTTTGCATTTATAACTGCGGCAACTGGTGCTATACAGTTTGTTGTACACGAAGCGTTATTAATAATCTGCTCTTGTCCTTTGTCTTCTTCTGCATTGACACCTATTAGGTAGGTACCAACACCACCGCCTTTGGCTGGTGCAGAGATAACCACTCTTTTCGCACCCGCTTTCACATGCCTCGTACTACCTTCTTTGTTCGTGAAACGACCAGTGGATTCAATCACTACATCCACACCAAGTTCCCGCCAAGGTAGATTGGCCGGATCTTTCTCTGCGTGAATAGGAAACTTCTTACCGTCAACAATTACATTGTTCCCGAAGGATGTGACTTCTTTGTCGTAAATACCATACGCAGTATCGTACTTGAGTAAGTGAGAAAGCGTCTTTGCATCGGTGAGGTCATTTATAGCAACCACATCGACTTCGTTCTTGTGACTATCTAGCGCAACTTTAAAAGCACTTCTACCAATCCTCCCGAAACCATTAATAGCAACTTTCAACATAAAAACTCCTTGATTTAAATATAGTCGAGATTCGGCTTAAACGCAACAATCTTATGGGGTCATCTTCGGAATAGAGTTTGGTGTCGAGGTTAAACACCGCCTAGGAAAAACAGCTGTAAGTTTATGGTTTATTAATAACTTTACTCTAAAGCCCATCTCTCTAAAGTATCAAAATCCGCCTCACCAGAAATCTTTTTACCTGTTCTCTCATTGTAAAAAAAAGGCACTGTCGCCAAACCCGCATACTTTTCAAGCAGTTTTTTATTATTTTGGTCATGCCAAGCCTCAAGACGATCCACCTTAAGGTTGTGACTTTTCTCAAGTTTTTCAACCAACGAAGCCATCAGCCCACAGGATTCGCAATTATCCGAATAAAACATTAAGAGTCTTTTATTTTTCATGGTGGGCTAATTAAACCAAAGGAAGGAAGGTAGCTTCTGTTATTTACTTCACACTATGCCGTCTCAAGCTTTTCTCGGTGATAAACAATATTCTTACCGTCCATAGCTATGATTCCGCGTTGGCGCAAAGATCCAAGTAGTTTTGTTACTGTCTCTCGAGAAACACCAATCATATCGGCAAGTTCTTCGTGGGTGAACCGTTGGGTTATCTTCACTTTATCACCTTTAGTTTCACCATACTTACCACCAAGTTCTGCAAGCTTAAATTTGAACTTAGAAAGAACACCACCACCGGCCATAGCCGCCACGTAGTCTTGAGCGTGCGAAAGTTGATCAAAAATCATCCCCATTATTTTGGCGGAAGCTCCCGGTTTCTTTGCCACAGTTTCAAAAAAGGTGTTTCTTTTAGCAACACAAATAAATGTATCAGAAGAGGCTTCAGCAAAATTTTGGCTCTGACCCTCCCCACCGAAATTACCAAACACACCACCAGGACCCAAAGTATCAACAATCACTCTCTTACCATCTTCCGTCAGCTGGTAAAGTCTCACCTGGCCCTTTTTTATCAGATAAACTTTTTCTTTATCTTCTGGCTCTAGGATAATCTCTTTCTTGGACACGTTTTTCTCATCAACAATCAACCCAATATCATCCATATCTTTTGGTGTCATATCTTTAAAGACTTCGAGTTGTTTTAAATACCAAATCTTGTCCATTGGGAATCTTATTTTACCACTTTTACCAAATAGGTGTCTTGTAACCAAAATCACAATTTACCTAGTCCTTTGAACCTAAAATCTACCATAGTATAATTAGAAATCGATGAACACCTTTATACAAAAAATTAATTCCAGTAATTACAACCATAAAATTGTTTCTGCTGAACAGATGGCTAAAATTGATAGGGTTGCTATTCGCAAATTTGGAATCAGCCTTCTCCAGATGATGGAGTTAGCTGGGCTTCGACTTGCTTCGCTTTGTACTAAGTACACAACCAAGACGAGTAAGGTACTTGTTTTAGTCGGGAGTGGCCACAACGGAGGTGGCGGCCTAGTTGCTGCAAAGCATCTGCATGGTCTCGGATATAATGTAACCATATTTTTAACTGTAAAAAACCTCAAACCAACAACTAAGCATCAGCTAAATATTATCAAAAAACTTCAAGTTCAGATATTAACCAAAAAACCTAACTTTACCGGCTTCGATCTACTGATCGACTCTATATTAGGTTACAACCTAAAAGGTAAGGTAAAGGAGCCGACAAAATCAATTATTGAAGCTTTAAATTCAAGCAATACCTCAATAATTTCTCTGGATTTACCATCAGGCCTAAATCCAAACACCGGAGAACCAGAAGGAGTCGCAATCAAAGCATCAGCAACTCTCACTCTGGCTGCCCCAAAAATAGGCCTCATGAAGTCAGTTGCCAAATCTTATACTGGCCAGCTTTATTTGGCGGATATTGGCATTCCCAAAGAAGTCTTCAATCTAATATAAAAGTGTGTCCCCACTCACTTCATCAATCTAAATAATCATCTAAAGTAAACCTATAAACTAACTGTTAGGAGGTGATTCAACATATGAACGATGAACAAGCTCAAAAAATGAACGCAATGGCAAACATGATGCTAATGGTTTCTGGTTTCTTTGTTTTAGTAGGCATTATTCTTCACATTACTGCCTGGGTACAAGAGTTTACCGTTTTCCAGCCATTAGTCCAAGATTATTGGTCCGTAGATAAAGCTACAAGAGACGCTGCCACTTCTGGAAGTGAGTTGGCAAATCAGTTGGCCGAGATCCAGGGCTTTCCAGCCAAGTTGATGACCTTTAAACTTGTTGGTGTTGGTAGTGTTCTTACCGGAATTTGGATTTCTCTCTTTGTAATTGCAAAAAGAATAGGTATGTTGCCAGTAAGATTAGCAAGCATTATCAAAAGTTAATAAACCTGCTGTCTCAGAATAGAAAATCTCCCAGCACCCTCCTGGGAGATTTTCTCATGTGAGTAGGTTCACGTAACTTGAACCCTAATTGTGTATAATTTTAATTATGTACAAAAAATTATCTCAATATGGAGTCATCGGCAATACTCACACCGCCGCTTTGATAAGTGATGAAGCCAGTATTGATTGGCTTTGCCTTCCACAATTTGATTCTCCTTCTCTTTTTGCTTCGATTCTTGATTACCAAAAAGGCGGAGAGTTTCAAATTAAACCCACTGGTAAGTACACATCAACTTTCAAATATGAAGAGGGCACTAATATTTTAGTTACAACCTTTGAAACCGCAAGTGGTGTAGTGAGTGTAACCGATTTTATGCCGGTCCATTTAGACATAGGTGCGAAATTCCATGTTTCAGATGAAATACACAGGATTGTAGAATGCACAAAAGGGAAAGTTGAATTTGAGGTGGTATTTAATCCTAAGCTTAACTATGCAAGAAACAAAACTACGATTACTAGAACAAATTTCGGAGTGTTGGCAACTGACGGTAAGGATAAGATAAGCGTCTCATCAAACATTACCAGTAGTAAGTTTTCTCTAAAAAATGGTGATAGGGCTGTATTTGTCTTAGCTTGGAATCATAAACCTAAGAAACTCTCTTCATTCACAACAGACAAAAGACTCAGAGAAACAAGGGGGTATTGGAAATCCATAGGAAAAAAACTGAGCTATAAAGGACAGTGGCGAAAGGAAGTTCTGAGATCCTTTTTGATACTTCACCTTCTCTTCTACAGTCCAACTGGAGCCATCATAGCCGCAGCGACATCGTCATTACCAGAAAAAATCGGAGGCCCAAGAAACTGGGACTATCGATTCAGTTGGGTAAGAGATGCAGCATTTACTTTGCAGGCTCTATTTGCAGTTGGGGACTACACCGAGGTACTGGAATATTTTAGCTGGCTTTCCAACATATGTGCCGGGTGCGCTCCTGCTTTGGACGTAGTATACGGTATAAGCAGGGGTAGTGACTTAACAGAGAAAACACTTAAACACTTGGAGGGTTATAAAAAATCTGCTCCCGTACGAGTAGGTAACGAAGCTGCTCTCCAATTACAACTTGATATTTTTGGTGAGGTTCTTGACGCTGCTTATATTTTTCATAGAGAAGGTGGTGAAATACCACTAGGTACTTGGCAGTTTTTAGAGCGGGTAGTCGACTTTGCCTACAAAAATTGGCAAAAACCAGACAAAAGCTTTTGGGAGGTAAGATCTGGCCCTCACCACTTTCTTGTGTCTAAACTTTTTTCTTGGGTCGCTCTTGACAGAGGCATAAAGATAGCTACTTCACTTGGCTATGCTCAAGATAAATTAGACAACTGGATAAAAATTAAGAATCAAATTAGAGAGGAGATACTAAATAAAGGCTACAAAAAAGAAGTAAACTCCTTCACCCAACACTATGATACTAAGGCACTAGATGCCTCTGCCTTATTAATGCCACTAGTCGGCTTTATCAAAGTAACCGATCCAAAAATGATCTCCACTATAGATGCCATTACATCCAATCTCGAAGAAAACAATTTTATCCATCGGTATTTGCCGGAAAAAACACCAGATGGTTTACCAGGTAACGAAGGTGTGTTTCTAGCTGTCAATTTTTGGCTGATACAAAATTTGATTCTATTGAATAGGACCAATGAAGCCAAAAAAATGTTCAATCGAATCTTAAAAACCTCATCCCCTCTGGGTATTTTCTCGGAAATGATAGACCCAAAAACCGGGGAGATGCTTGGCAATCTCCCTCAGGCTCTCACTCACATTGAAGTAATATTGACTGCTTATTATTTAGACGGGCTTGGGGAGATTGAAACTTAAAATTAGATTACTTCCCTTATCGCTTCAAACCCCACCTTATGTCCCTCATCGTTTGGGTGGAATTTGTCTTCAGCAAAAGCACCCTTCGGCGGGTTTCCTGGCTTGATATAGGTAGCATTTGCATATTTTCTTATTTGCTCTTCTATTATAGAAGCGTAACTTGCTTCCCGAATTTTATAAATTAGCCTTATCGGTAAAGGTAGTGCTGGGGCTGTAGAAACCTTACCAGGCCCAAGAAAAATCAATTTTTTGGTGCGTTTGGAATACTTATCTAGAACTTTCTTTACGGAATTAGAGAACTCGCGAAGACTTGTGAACCGAAAAACATCATTAGATGAAATAATCAGCACTACTATGTCCTGTTTTGCTTTAGGGAGTCGTATGTTTAGTAAATCTTTAATTTCCATCCCAGACTTTGCTTTGTTAATAAAATTTAAATTATGATTTTCTGAAAAATGTTGAACTAATCTGCCAGCAGCACTAGTCTCAAAGCTACTAGCCCCAACACCTGCTGCTATACTGTCTCCAGCAAACAGCATATTTAACTTGGATTTACCTTTTTCGTAAAGCCTGAAACTTTCCATATATGCGATTTTCGAAATATTTCGTGCTTTTTTAAAGTGATGTCTTGAGTAAATAAGTTGAACTATTAAGTAAAAAATAACTAAGTATATAATTAACATTTTTGTGGTTTAATTAAATCTTTCTTTGACTTTTAGGCTTTCCAGCTCTCTCAATGCATCATTCGCAATCCAACTTGCCGATTTCGAATCAATGCTTCCAATATCCTTTGCCCACTTGATTGCTTCCTTATTTAAATTTTTACTCCTTTTACCTATTTGACGCAAGGCCCAATTTACCGCCTTCTTGACAAAGTTTCTAGCATCTTCTGCTCCGGTTCTTATTAAAGGTAAAGACTGAGTAAATTTTTCATCAGTTGAGACTTTGTCGTGCCAAGCAAGACAAGCCATCAAGGCAAAACCGGCTCTTTTCTCAAATTCCTTATCCTTCTTCACCCATTCTTTAGCTTTCTCAAATGCAAAAGTGGTTTTATCAAAAAGATTAGCGCAGACTTGATCACAAACATCCCAACTATCAAAATCGCAGATCCAAGCATCCATTTGTTCTTTAGTGACTAAACCTGGCTCATCTATGTAAGCGGCTAGTATTTTTACTTCGTGAATTTTTGAATCCCAAAGCTTTTGTGCAAGAGAATGCCTGCCCTCCGAAGCTTTCGCATAGTAAGGATCCTTACTTATCTCTTTTGCAATTTTTCGAATATTTGGAATTGAAACACCATAAGTATTTTTGGCACTAATCCCAAAACGTACCATACCCTCGACATTTCTGGGATTCCCTAAAGATTTGAGGCGCTTTAGAATATCTTTTGGGTTCATATTTAAGCGGCTCTTCTTCCTTCCAAAGATACTCTTTCACTATAGCTAGATTTTTTCCAATTAATTCTTTTTGCTTCCAAACTTTCAGGCATTGATTAAATTATCTTTTAGTATTACTTCACTGTCAAATCACTTGTGATCCAACCTACTACAAGTATACTGGCACACTGGTAAATGTAGGTTTTGAATTTGAGGCCAAGCCTCCCAAATAATGCGTGTATATTGCCCTACAAAAACTAAGATGTTAATATTAAGCACTGAATCTATGGCTGCAATAAATGTCAAAAATCTAAAAAAGCATTTTGGGAAAACCAAAGCAGTAGATGGAATTTCCTTTGAAGTAAAAGAAGGCGAAATAATGGGTTTCTTGGGCCCAAATGGCGCCGGGAAAACCACCGCTATTCGCTGCCTGATGGATTTTCTCAGGCCAGATGAAGGAAGTATTGAAATCCTTGGTCTTGATGCCCAAAAAGACTCTGAGAAACTCAAACGTGATATTGGGCATCTATCCAGTGAATCTACTCTTTATAACTCCTGGACTGGTCAGGAACATATCCACTTTTTGGAAAAAATTCGCGGAATCACTAAGTTTGATGAAGAGCTAGTTAAAAATTTGAAATTTGACCCTCGGAAAAAAGCGAAATCACTTTCTACCGGTAATAGACGAAAATTGGGGGTAATTCTTGCTCTCATGCATAGACCCAAACTCTTAGTTTTAGATGAGCCTACAGTTGGTCTTGATCCGCTTTTACAAAATTATATCTATGAACTTCTCAAAGATCATGCCGCCAAAGGAAATACTGTTTTTATGTCTTCCCACAATTTAGCCGAGATTGAAAAAATTTGTGACCGGGCAGTTGTTCTCAAAGATGGGAAAATCGTCACTATCGAAACAATGAGTGATCTTCGAGCCAAGAAAATTTACACCATCTATGCTTTTTTTGAGGGGGAAGTACCCAAAAAAGAATTAACTAGCGACGGAGCAGAGTTAATCAAAGAATTCTCTGACGGGCTAGCTCTAAAAGTCAAAGGTGATATTAAGCCACTGTTAGCAAAGCTCATTGAGCACAAGAATATTAAAGACCTAGAAATTACCCATGCTAGTCTAGAAGAAACATTTATGGAGTTTTATAAATAAGTATGCTTACGCTAATTATTAAGACAATCCAAAAAAATATAATCAACCTACTAATTTACACAATCATAAGTGCTTCTTTTGTCTGGATGTATGTTGCTATGTGGCCTTCTTTCTCTAAGCAAAGTGAGAAATTTTTGGAACTAGCCGATGCTTACCCTGAAGCTGTGCTTAAAGCCATGAATATTGACATTGTGGGTATGTTTAGCTCCTTAGAAGGATTTATAGCCGGAGAACATTTCAGTATTATTTGGCCAATAATTATAATCATTCTAACTCTAAGCTATGCTTCTTCGGCAATTGCAGGAGAGGTAGATAAAGGCACAATCGAACTACTACTCGCTCAACCAATTTCCCGACTAAAAATTTTCTTTGCTAAATATCTCTCCGGTTTGGTGATCATTGCTGCCTTCGTACTCCTTTCTAATTTTTCGGTCGTTCCTCTTAGCCTACTTCACAACGTAGACCTTCAGATCCAAAATTACCTAACAATTTCTATACTTGGCTTCCTCTTTGCCTTTGCTATCTACGGTGTATGTATCATGCTTTCTTCTTTTGCTTCTGCTAGAGGTATGCCGATGGCAATTACTGGAGGTTTGCTGATCATTATGTATGCCCTTAACGTATTCTCGGCTTTTCAAGAATCTGTAGAAAAGCTGAAATATCTTTCTTTCTTCCATTACTACGACTTCGCTTCTGCTGCAATAAGTAATCAATTGGAAATCCTAAACATTGTTGTGTTCTTAGTGGTAGGAATAATCACTACCCTAATTGGCGCGGTTATCTTCATCAAAAGAGATATAGCTACAACCTGAAAATCGTAATTCTTTTCTAAGTTGATCCTTACCAAAATTCCTGTTTCCCATAAAGCTATATTATTTAACTAAAGGAAAACGATCCATCTTCCTTTGACAGATTAGGAAAAATTTGGGAAGAGGCTCTTAAAACGGTTTTCATTTTGGTATATTTAAGAAGTGAGCCTGGAACAACGCCAAAAAATTATAAATTATAGACATATCACCGAGATAACCTTCATAGCTATAATAGTCATTTATTCACTAGCTCTTCTATTTCGACCCACCTGGCCCTACGCACCCAAAATGTACCATATAATCATATTAGGTGTGGCTGCTATTTACACTATTGTATCTTTTCATTTAATACCTCTTCGGCAAAGAGTGTCAAAATGGTTTGTTTATCTAGACCCACTCATAGCAATTTCGGTTGTTTACCTTTTGTTGTCCCTGTCACAAGGGATCTCTGGCGAGGTTTTTTATGCCTTAATCATTATTCTTATTGTCGCCGCCCTGGCAGAAAATGGGGATATACTCTTCCCAGTTGCAGCTTACTTAGCCATTTTGCACACCATGTCAATTTTCTTTGACCCCAAAATGGTTCAAAGCTTCCAAGAACACCCGACAACCTTCCTATCACGCTACGTAACTATATTCCTAGTAGCTTATCTTGGCCGTTACCTATCCAAACAAGCTTGGCAGCAGCGCCTAGCTCGAGAGAAGTTGGAAGAGGTAGTAAAGCTTAAGAGCGAATTCATCTTTATAGCTTCCCATAGCCTTCGAACACCGGTGACTGCCCTGCGTGGCTATTTGCAAAGTCTTCTCCGCAAACGAACAAAATATGATAAAGAAGACCAACAAGATCTCTCAAATATGGATATAAATGTCGAAAAACTCCTTACCTTGACAGACGAGCTTATTGAAATTGCTTCTTTCGAGGAAAAAAGGGTTTTAGTCCGAAATGATTTTAACTTAAAAGAACTAATTGAAAGTTTGGTGTTGGAATTTTCCCTTCAAGCAAGCTCTAAGAAAATAGCCTTAACTGCAGATATTGAGGAGGGAATTTCTACCATTAATGCAGATGAGAGGAGAATTCGGGAAGTCATAATGCACCTCCTAAGTAATGCTATAAAATTTAACAAAAAAGGAGGGGAGGTAAAACTGAAAGCTATCAAACAAGATGAGGGTCTTTTGATTTCTGTCTCCGACATCGGAATTGGTATATCAAAAGCAGAGCAAAGCAAAATCTTTAATAAATTTTACAGAGTCGGTACTACGTTGGAATATAACTATGAAGGAGAAGGAATAGGCCTTTATTTAGTAAAGTTAATTATTGAAGCCCACAAAGGAAAAATCTGGGTAGAATCTACCCTCGGAAAAGGGTCTACATTCACATTTACTCTCCTTACCAAACCAAAATCTTGACCTAAATACTAATAGGTTCTAGACTATAACTATCCTAGATTTTCAAAATCGAGTGCTACACACGGCTCATCGCCCAATACCCAAGCGTCATGTCCTGGTGATAATTCGAAAGCATCTCCCTTCCCAACTGTGCTTTCTTTTCCATCGGATCTCTTAACGACCATTCGGCCTGAGAGGATAAAACCTATATGAGCCTGGGATGGCTTACCAGTCTGGGGACCGGCGTGTTTTGACCACCTCCACCCTGGTAAGTATTCACCTCGTCCAATAGCTACCGACTCCAAGATTACTACCGACCGTTTACTCCCATCGAGGAAAGTCCGCGTTTTTTTACCCTTGTCAAGATTTTTTACCGCAAGATTCTTCATATCACCTTTCAAACTCAGTAGCGTTTGGGGAGAAGTGGTATTTTGCTTTTCCGCAAGAACTATTACTTTGTTTTTCTATCTTCAAGTCTATCTCAGTCGGCATTTCTAAAATAATAATAAAACCAAGTGGATCTGGATTGAACCTGTTATTAATCCCATCAAAACAATAAACATCGCCAGGAACTACTTTACCAAAGTCCCTATTTATATTCCCAAAACTTTTTACAGTGTAATAATAACGCCCCGCTTCCAACCCACTTTTTTGCATACTATTTCCTATGGAAAATACCGGCTGGGCGTAATCCACATTGTCATGCACCAAGGCTAGATGTGGATCCTCCGGGTGAGAACTTTCAAAATTCTGTGGCGTGCCTTTTTTAAACCAAACTCCTTGGGCCGTACTGGCAATATCTTGATCTATCTGGCCGCAGAGGGGCTCTATTGTTCTCTTCTCGCTGTAACCACCCACTTTTTCATAAATTTCCTCTTTCGCCGGCTGCGAAAAATAATCCAAAGGACACACCGTGTTGACAGATTTGCCCTCCCATCTTTTTTGATTGGCATATTGCAAGGGCGAGTTGCGAAAATCTAGCATTCCTATGTCCAGTGCTCCCTGACCTACCATTCCTCCGGCAGTTCCGATCACTTCTCCTGCTTCTACCTTTATTTCCAGCCCTGCCTCACAATTTTTGTAGTCATGTCCACCCGTACTATACTCACTGCAACTTTTTTCTTGGGCGTCAAATTCGGCTTTTAATTTTTCTGATAGAGAACTCATGTGGATGAAATAACCAGACACGTCTTTGCAAGGCAGAAAATCTATATTGTAATCTGTATTAAGGAGTTTGCCGTCTTGATATTTTTCTTGGCTGCCGATTTTTGTAATAGTCATATCTCCTGGAGAATAAACCGAAACTTTGTTTGGTACACTTTGCGGATCCTCTATATTCTCATTTACGATGAAAAAATACATGTGATCGGTGGGAAATGTGTGCGCCGGGGGACTCACTGTACCAAGTGGTGCAAGGTTGGTAAAATCTTCATACGCAACAGGAGAAACAGAGAAAAATTCTTTTTCTTCACCACATGAAGCCATGCCAGAAGGAATATTGTATCTCTGGCTATGCATAAACTTTTCCAGTTGCCCTCTACCTGGTCCAAAAAGAAAGTAAGCAACCACAGCAAGAAGTATTAAAAATAAAATTCCTACACTAATTAAAATTTTCTTTTTCATTTTAACCAGTTCGCTTCTTTTAATGTTTCAGAACAAACTAATCAAAAAATTTATTACTTGCAAACACCTTCTGCATCACCAACAAGATATTTTATTTGACGACATAGAAGGTTTTCATTTAATTTCCCGTACGAAAAAGAACCTATGCGACTACTCATAAGTGAGCGGAAAGTACTTCTGAAACATCCTGTTTTAGCCCAACAACCTTCATAACAACTTATTTCTAGGTCATAATCTGGGCTTTCCTGGCATCCTGGACAAGAATCACAACTCCTTGCTCCTTGCTTTATTGCGTTTCCATCCTTGGTACAACAATCAATCATACCATCCTTCCCACACCCATCTCCTATAATATCCCCAAACAATGTATTCTTTTTAGAATTACATTCCTCATACGTACCAACAAAACAATTAGAGTGCTTTGGAACAATATTCAATGGATCAAGTTGAGTTGAATATGGTGCATTGAATCGAACATATTCATCAAGGACCTCGTAATACTCAGCTGGTCTATACTCCTCATTAATATTCTGGAATGTAAATACATGAGCAAATTCATGTACAAAACTACGGGTGTTAGATTTGGTTGGGTTATCTTCGGCAATACCTATTTGCAGACCCTTCAACCCACACCTGCCATTGTGCTTTTCCAAATTGCACTTAGTATTCTCGTCAATATAAATAAGAGAAACACCTACTTGCTTATTGAAAAAGAATATCGTAAACATCCTCTCACTAAAAAGTGGTGCCTCTGGAGAAAACTGATGATCTTCAAGGCCCAATTTTTCTCGGCATATTGAAGAATATTCCCAGGTATCTTTAGACTGGTTTTGCCCATTCCCTATTTTGCTAACATACCAAATATTAAACTTATTCTTGTTTGACTTGAATGGCTTAAGGGAAAACAATCCGTTATCTTCTGCATTAAAGTCTATCGCTAACTCTGCAACATTCTTAAATTTTTCAAGGGAAGTATAATCAAACCCAATCAAAACAATATCAACCCTATTTTCTCTTAGATTGTTATGATCGGATACGAATTCCAAGCAACTATAAGATTCTCCACTGACAGTTTCTTTAACCGGTACAGTCTAAGTGGAAGTGCAGCGGTCAGTAGAAATCACTTCTTTCATCTTCTCATAGGGTGTCAAGTATCCGAGACACTTTCTGGGAGTGCTATTCAATCTATACTCCACGGCCTTTATC
>SDBV01001748.1_pt1 | contig 32534 bp, 53 predicted proteins | sample 2277081 | NCBI WGS metagenome assembly SDBV01 (sample SAMN10402039, study PRJNA504765) | marine sediment metagenome | isolation source: marine sediment core GS10_PC15, 223 cmbsf | place: Arctic Ocean: Southern Knipovich Ridge | collected 2010 | reverse complement strand
GTGACCACCAGCGGCCAAGGTCGAACCAAAGTTCACAGCCGCCGAAGCATCGATGTTGGCGATCCAAAGCTTCTGGAGACGTGTGCCCGTGGCACCGAGATCGGAAGTCGTGGAGCCGAGAAGGTCCTTGCCGGCAGCCATGTGCAAGTTTCCGCCAAGGTAAAATTCCTTCGCCACCCCGAATCCGCCATCGGTATGGATGGAGCCTGTCGTTGTGCTTGAGGAATCGGTGGTGTCGTCTACGCTGAGTCCACCGCCGATACTGGTAAGAGATAGCTTCCCGGAAGAATCAATGAGGGCTCTTTCTGCTCCGTTTATTTGAAACCGCATGGAATCGTCTACATGCCGATAAGTAATACGACCTATAAATCTGGCCGCACCAACCAAAGAATCACCAAAATTTATAATGCACTCTTCATTGCTCGTACCAGACTCAAGAATAATCCCTATCTGATTTGCTGATACACCCGTTTTCCAAGTTTCTATAGCATGACTACTGTTTGCCGCTTGACCAACCCCCAAACGTCCACCAATCACCACGTCCTTCGCCACCCCGAGTCCACCGGCCAGAACCACGCTCGCTGCGCTGATAGAAGAGGCGTCCAGAGTGCCGTAGGAATTGATCACCGAGTCGGTCAAATTGGTCGCAACAGTGGAGCGGAGAGTCTCGACACCAAGCCCGGCAATTCCAACCATATTGTCAGCCGGAAAGAAGATGCCGGTGTCCAGGTCCCCCGTGTTGGTGAGCGAGGGGGCAGCGGCGGAACCGTCAGCGAAAGAAGCAACGCCGGTAATTGCCGGGGATGCGATGGTCGGTGTTCCGCCCAACGTGTAGGTGCCGGTGACCGATCCGCTAAGCACCGGAGCCGTCAAGGTCTTGTTGGTCAGGTTCTCGGAGCCCGTTAGGGACACAAAATTATCGTCCGACAGGGCCGTGTTGAACTCCGCCAGGGTGCCCGTGAGGGTGTTGTTGGCCAAATCCACCGACTTGTTGGTTAGTGTGGCCGCGAATGCCGCGAAGATGAAAGTGTCGTTTCCCGTGAGGAGCGGGAGCGTAACCGTGCGGTCTGCCTGCAATTCGCTCACGGCGAATACGTATTGGTGATCCTTGGATGCGTCGTTGATCTGGGGAGTCGTCAGAACCGGGCTTTGGACCGTGGAGAGAACCCCGGCGGAACTGATCGAGACGATATTCGTGGCTGTATTGTCGGAAGGCAAAGCCGCGGGCATGGTGAGGGTGTACGCGGCGGCGAGAGAACCGGGCGATTTGAGGGTGACGCCCTTTGTGATACCGGCCGCGGTCTCGTACAGGGTCATGTCGCCAAACAGCATCTTCGCCGCCTGGGTACTCGCCTGGGTAAAAGTGAAGGTATCGGTGGCATTCGTGAAAATGACGCTCGCCGTGCTGCCCGCGTAGTCTCCCCCGATCCCGCCGATGGAAGACGCATTCAGCCCCGCGCCATCGGTGATCCGCACCGCCGTTCCCGCAGTGTTGTTCCAGTACAGGTCTCCGTTCACCGAATAGATAGCCCGGAGATCGGCCGCGCCCGCCAGCGCCGCGGAGTGGCTATCGAATCGGGCAGAACGAAGGTTCGTGGCATCGTTCGATACGAAGCTCAGACCCCCGTCGATGCCGATTCCCGCCACGCCGATTTGCGGCCCGTTACCGGAAGCGTGGTCGTGGGCATCGACAACCTGGAGGGCCGCGATCAGTTCGGTGGCGTAGGCCGGGCCGGCGGTTCCACCTGGGCCGGCGGTCGGTAGTTCCATCCCCATCAATGCTGTCGTGGTCATTGTTTTTCTCTGATATTACAATTAGTGAGGTGCAGCACAACCCGGGTGCAGCGGACTTTATCATCTAGTGTTGACATTTAGAGTTCCTCTTTAACTAAGCGATTTTCATTATTGCTCTGCCATGAAGCTGCAATTGATTGTGAAAAACGCATTACTGCCGACCTGTGGAATAACAAGACCACCAGAGGTTATAACAATAAACGCAAAGGCGTTGTTGGCGGCAGCTGCTTTATGGATATTTGCCGCTGGTCGATAACCTACTGGTAAGGTGAAGGCAGCACCTGTAATCGTGCCGTTTTTAATCAACCCCCTTATAACCACAAGACCCGAAGGTAATTTTCGGAAAGCAGCAGTCTCCAGCCCACTCCCAAAATTCACCCAACTATTCGCAAACGCCGGTTCGCTCCCCGCGCCAATCTCGTGCCAATCTTCCAAGCTGCCCGCTCCAATCCCACCCTGCGCCGCCGTGAGCACACCTGCAATGGCTGCATCTGTATCTGCAACTGTTATCGGAGTAGCAAAATGTCCCCCAGCGTTCGGGTGTTTGTAGAGCACGTTCGATGCTGGGCTCCCGGGGGGAATTCCTGCTAATTCCAAAGTTGCCACAGTCAACGCTCCATCCTTATCCCATCCGTACTCTGTCTCCGAGGCAATCTGGATCAAGTCTTCCGTGGGCGGTGTGCCAAGCACGTTCTGTGTCCGGGTGATCCTGATTTTATACTCACCACCATGCTGTGCCCAAGTTGCGGAAATGTCCGACAAATCCCAGGACACAACCCCGGAAGCCCGCATTTTATTGGTTCCATCTACCGGGGTAAAAGGTGTCCAACCGGGGCCGGCAATCGAAAACTCAAACGTAGGTTTGACCCCCGGCCCGGATGCAACAATCGCCAGTTGAAACTCAATTTCTTCAAACGTCGTCGCATGACCAACGGTGATCGTATCACCGTTAGCCAGAAACATTTGAACATTGGTTCCTGTATCAATAGCCGCTGCACGTTGATCCACGGCCAGAACCAGGAACGAATCCATATTCTCAAACGTCCCACTATCGTGGTGGATAGGGTCAACACCAATCCCAGCCCGTAGTGCCCGAATAACAGCAGCCCCCTCGGTGCCCGAAACATCCAGCGCATTAATATCGCCACCGGAGGTTTGTGCCCGGTCAACAGAAACGCTTATAATGGCATCATCTTGTCCTGGTGCTAGTGCTGCTGCATCGAGGTTTACATGAAGTTCGTGAACTAACTCGATAATACCAGCGCCTTTGGGGTTGAGGTTAATATCTATGTCCGCGTCTGATCCAATCGCCTCCAGTACTATCGGTCCACCAACCGCGGAGTTGGTCATCTGAAACTGGTTTACAGCATCGACAACCGATTCAAGTTGAAGAACCTCGGACGAGGCATTATCGTCCAGACCAGGGGATGTGAATACCCCCGTGACGTTCAGGGCACCACCAATATCGAGCAGGCCGCCGATATACACCGCTTTTTCGACCGCCAGACCGCCCTCCAGTACCACGGAGGCCGTATCCTTGTCCGATGCGTCCAGCGTCCCGTAGGAATTGATTACGGAGTCTGTGAGACCGGTCGGGACGGTGATGCGCAGGACTTCCACACCCCGGCCGACAAACCCCATCGTGTCTTCGGCGGGGAAGTAGATGCCGGTGTTGGGATCGCCCTTGTTGCTGATGGAAGGGAGGAGGGTAGTACCGTCCGCGAAAAGCCCGATGCCGCGGCCGAGAAGTGAAACGTTCTCTTTTTTGCTCAAAAGATCGACGGCGGAATCCAGCACTTCCGCGACGTTCGACTGGAACGTCTGGAGCGGCCGATCGGGCAGCTGCAATTTTTTGAAAGGAAGGATAATGCGGTCGGCCATGGCCTCACCTATTTGCACTTTTCGGCGAGGACCATCAGCCGGTCATGAAGCCGCTCACGCCACTTCCGCACCGTCGGTGACAGATATTCGAAGCTTTGGGATTGCGGCTTGATCTCGGCGGCCAGAGCTTCCAACTCGGCCACAAACTCCGGATCGACCAGCGGCGGCATCGCGTCGAGCACATCCTCGGCCCCTGTGGGCTCCTGAGCGGCGTTGTCCTCGTCGGCAAGAGCCTCGGAAGTGCGTCCGGCCTCAGCTTTCTTGAAATGCGGCTCCAGATCTTTCACCATTTGGGAGCGTGACTGCCTGTGGGGGAGCACAATCGGCGGATCGAGCGCGAGCCCAATTTCCATCAATTGGTGCTTGGTTTGTTTTTCCAGATCGGCGTGTTCCATGAAAATCCCTTTCGATTGGTTATCTGATCAGGCCGGTGGCCAGCGGATACCATTGACCACTCCCACCTCGTCCTCGTAGATGAAGGGGCCGTCGGATACGTCGCGGATCATGATGGGCTCGGCCGCATTCCGATTCTCGGTCATAGCCTCCAGTCTGGCCCTCAACGCATCCTTGCGTCTGATCAGGTGAGTCGAACTGGATTCTTCCTTGTCGAGCATGTAGATAGCTGCATCGAGGACAGCGTACTCCTCCCACCCGTTGACCCCATCGTACATTGAGAGAATCGTATCCGGCCCGGTCCCCGCATCCGTAATGTCAATCGCATCGCCATCGATGCCGGCCGCCAACTGAATCGTGTCGGCATCCGTCACAATGACGTAATACGTGGTCGCAAGCGACAATCCCGTGGGAAGCGAGCTTTTCGTAGTAAACCGGACCGGTTCATTCAGCCGCAGCCCATGATCGGTCAGCGTGATGGTATTCGTGGAAATATTGACCGCCGAATCCTCGAATTCGGTTTTCACCAATCGGGGGGATATCGGGTGATAGTGCAGTTTGAAACGCCGAGTGTCGGAAGGAGGCGGCGTGATCACGATATGGCGGCCCCGCAGGAAAAACTTGGGAATCACCGAGTAGGAGTTCGACAGGAAAGTGCGCTGTTCCTCGTTGGCGCGCCTTGCCGGGATGTAATCACCGCTCAAGAAATTGGTTTCGACGTCCATACCGGCAAATTTGTAAAAATCCGCCGGGAGCGTGTATTTCGGCTCGTCTGCCGTCATCGAATACGTCTGGGTGGTGTAGTAATAATCGGCGTCATACGCGGCGATCATCAAATCATGGATTTCCGTGATCGCCGTGTTGATCCGATCGATGGCTTCAGGGTCCGTCACAAACAAGGTTTTCGCCATGTCCGCAGCAAGCCGCGTACGGTCAAGGAGATTCTGGATAGATACCAGCCGCATAAACGTCTCCTTGGATCGGCCCGGAGGATGAATTTGGAGCAAAAACAGGCGTAAAAGCCCGTCAGTCCTTCTCTTCCTCCATTTCCATCTCGTAATAGCAGGTCTTGACGAACTGCTTGAGGCACATGGCTATCTTGCTGGCCCTCACCGGATCGTCGTATCCTTTTTTCATTTCATCGATCAATTTCTCGGCGATCATGATCAGGGAAGTGGATACTTCCTCTTCGGGTCCATATTCGCCATCCATCATATCCCCGTCATGGGAGTTTTCTCCCTTGTGGGACATGCCCTTGGCGATTTCGGCCGCATCGTATCCTTCCATCACGCGCTCCTCGCTTCTTTCAGGTTTAGAGATACCCACGCCCCCTACCGGGGAATGGAGGTGTTCTTGAGGAACGCCATGAAATGAACCCAGGTGTCCGCATCGTTGGCGATATCGACGGCGGAGACCGTTGTGTCCCCGTCTTCCTGATACGCATTGATGACGAATGTCTTTGTGGCGATATCGATATCGCCGATCCGGACTTTGTTGTTCGCGATAGCCGTGGCGGACAGTTGGCACATCAACGCAACGAAATCGATGAAAACGTCTTCCAACGTGACGAGATAAGCGCCGGTTCCCGTGCGGGTCGGGGTGAATCCGTGTCCATTTACGGTTGTGGTGCTGATGGCGCTGGAGCCATTCGGCTGGAACGAGCCTGCGACCAATATGAGAGCGCGGCTCATCGCCTGCATGTTGAAATTTGTCCTGTTTTGACCCATGAAGCCCTCCTTCAGGTTTGGGCAAGAGCCGGACAGATGATTCTATCCGGCCTCAGCGATTCTCGATGCCGGCCCGCAATTAGGCCAGTGCAACCCGGCCGTTCCAGCCCGGTGCGTTGCAACCGAGTTGCCCACGATACAGGCTGCGGACCTCGATGCCGTCGGCCGCAGCCTGACGGAGCACTTTGTTCCCGTCGTCGTCGAAGATCCGGGGAGCCTTGCCCAGCCCGTACCATTTCCAGGTATCCATCTGGAGCAGGAAAGCGACGTTGTTGGGGCAGTTCACATCGGCGACCACGTCGATCGGTCCCTTGGGGCCATTGATTTGGACGCCCCGGAATCCCACCAGGCCGTCGACCTTGAGGTCGACATATTGGACCTTGGACCCGAGCGCTTTTACCAGATTCGCCCACCAGGTGTAGTTCATGAAGCACTTGTCGGGCGATCCGCCCTCGTTGACGATTTTTCTGGCGCCGTCGATGAGGGCTTCTTCGATGGGTTGAGTCGACCCGTCATGCCGCACACCACCGAGACGGGTGGTGTCTACCGACCGGTCGACCCCGAAGAAGGAGGTCGCTCCAGGCGCCGAGGCGGGAACCCACCCGGTCAGACCGGTGAGTTTGTTGCCGAAGTCCCCTTCGGCGAAGATATAATCGTTCACCGCACCGACAGCACTGAACGTGCTCATGTTGGTCGCAACCGTGATGAGCCCCGTGTCCCGGTTGATTTTGGTGATTTTGGTGGTCCCGGTCTTGATGGCCCCACTGGTGCCATCCGCCGTGGATAAATTCAGCACCATCCCGATCTCGAAATTGGTGACATCCTCGGTCTCGGCCAGGGTGATGACGGTGGTGACACCGGAATCGGACTTCAACCGGCCGATTGCCCCGCCCCCGTTTCGATAGAGCGAGATGGCCATCGAGCGCTTCAGCGCCATCAAGATCCCGTCGATTTCGGTTGTGGTCGCCTGCATGAAGGCGTCGTTGGCGTTCTTGGACGCCTCGATGACCTCGTTCGCGATCACGGCCACACCATGGTCGGATACGCGGGTCAGCACGAAATCGGTGATCTGGGATTCGTCGACGTTGGTTTGAGCGGTGGAGAATCCCGCCGAACGGCCTTGCGGAATTCCGTAAATGATGGGGATCGGAAGATTTCGCCCGCCGAAGTTTTCGACCTTCGAGAGCATTGCGTACAAGGGATTGTCCTTGTACGTCATCATGGCAATTCGCTGGTCGGTGTAATGCTGTTTCAGCGCCGCGTCGAACGTGGTCATGTCGAGGGACATTGCAGACTCCTTGGCGTCGTCGGAACGCTATGCGCTCCTACCGTGACGGCCAAAATAGCTGCTGGCCTCGAATGAGTATGTTCGGCGGAGTCTTGTGCCTGTTCCGCCTACTGGATGGTATGCGGGACTACAAGTCCCACTTTAGTCCACTTGCGGCTTTGCGTATCGACTCATCGTTGGAAAGCAATACTTCCTTCTGATCCGAGCCTATACTTTGAAGCTTGTTGGTAAGCGTTTTCCCTTGCCTGTCGGTAGTTCTGCTGACGACGACGCCGGAACCGATGACTGGGGAGGCAGCACCATTTTCGGTGCCGGGCTCCAGGGTTGGTTCTTTTGGTTTTTCGGGCTCTTTCTCCGGTGCCGGCTGAAATTTCGCTTTCAGCTTTCCGGTCGCCAGAGCCGTTTCCACCTGCTTTTCCAGGTAGTTTTCTACGGCTTTTAGAGCCTCTTCATCAGTTGGCAATACTTTATGATTCTTGAGATAATCGCGGGCAACCTGGACGACAAGTTCAACGCCCTCTTGCCCTCTGGTCTGGAGTAGCGCGTAATCGGCTGAACTGTCAATAGTTTTTTTGAGATTGTCCCGATAGGCGGCAACGCGATCCGCGGAAACTTGTGCCTGGTGCTGTTTTTCATCCTCCGCCGCCTTGTCCCGCATTTCCTGAACTTCATTTTGTAGCGATATAAATTCTTTATCCCTTTCCGGCGGGGCTTGCAGCACGGCAGTCGTCACGTCGGCATAGTCCAGGTCGAGATGTTTCAGTAACCCAACGGGGTCTTCCTTTGCCATACGGCGGATTTCATCGTACCCCTCCGTCTTCCTCTGGTTTGCCTTCTGCTTCTGCTCAAAGGTTGCTTTCTCCTGAGTCAGAACACGTTGCGCCCTGGTCAATTGCGCGTTTTTGGCCGTCAAATCGGTGAAGCGTTCCGTCATCCTTGCGGTAGCCTGTTCGGCGGCGGCAGCCTTCTCCTTGGCCGCTGCGTCATCCGGCTTCTTGGGCTCGGGAGCGGCGAGTGGGGTATCTTCCAATTTCTGAGCGGGGGAACTTGCGGCGGCCGGTGAATCCGAAGAGGCGCTGTCTTGGGCTGAGTCGGAAACTGGTGTTGAAACGATGTTCGGTTGTTCTGTCATGATTCCTCATTAGCTGGGGAGGGGAACGGTCCCGGGCTCTATCGGCGCGGGAGGGGGCGGCGCTGCTGGAGGGGCCTCAACCGGGGGTGGAACCGCACCTTGCTGCTGTGGCAGTTCGGGTTGCTGTAACTCGCGGAGCACGGCATTTGCTGTCGTCATCCAAGTCGATAGGGCCTCCATTATTTCTTGTGGGGCGCCATGGCGCTTTGCATTCAGGTAGGCGGAGCGCATCCGCTGAATCCCAAGATCGAGATTCTGCATGGCGTCGGGGGGATCGACTTCCTTGCCGTCCAGTATTTGCTCGATGGTCCAGTTGATGTCCTCGAACATGGCCAATTCGACATTTTCCTCGGCGGAAATATCCGGGAAATCGAGTAGCGACAGCCCCACCTCCTTTGAGATGAAGCCTTCCCGAATTCTCTCCGTAACGGCTTGGAGTTTCCCTGCCGGAGACGACGGCAGGGACGAAACGGGCCATACCTTCAGAATGTAGGTGTCCTCGTCCATCTTGGCGTCTTCCCAGCTGATCGTGGACATAGACTTGCGGTCAGGGTCTTTGACCCGGTATGCCGATTGGGCCGCGCCGTCTTCCGGAGATTCAGACCCTTTTTCGATTTCGTCCATAACGTCGATTATCTGCCTGGACGTATCCATGAAAAATTGCTCGTAGGCCTGGCCGACCGTCATGAACCGCTCGGTCTCGATGTCGTTGTACTCACGCAGGGCAACACCACTGTCCAGACCTGCCGGCTTCTGGGAGGTAGCCGAAAGGCGGCTCACGCCGGCGATCTCAAAAGCCCGCTCGTAGAGACGGTCCAGGTGAGCGTAGATTTCCTGGGCCACCGTGTTGTGGGTTACGACCTTTGGCTCCTTGTTTCCCGTGTATGTGACGATCTGCCCAATGGCATTGGTGAATTTCTTCTCCGAAATATTCGCACTTTGGTGAACGAGCAGCACGGGAAAGCCGAACATGCGTTGCGATCTCTCGATCTTCATGAGAAGACGATTGATCTCGACCTGAAGACCTTCCTCTTCCTCGGCGAGCCCACGGCCCCAGAATCCGACTATCGGTTTCGACCAACTGAAATCGACGAATGGGAAATAATCCCGGACCCATACGGCGTCTTCAAGATCGCTGTTCTCGATCGCTATTACGCGCCGCCCATCCCCTGCGCCGGGTCCTGACGGGAGATGCCACGCCTCGACGACGCGGATGTATTGGATGTTCCGGTTTTCTCCACGGCCGACGATCCCCGCCGCCGCTTCGATCTTGGCCTTATGATCCGGGAAGGCCGCGATCAGAACGTCTTTCGGAATTACCTTGACCTGATATCGATTTTGAGGTTCCCCATAGAATGCCTCTTCATCGTCCACCAAAACCTCCAGCGGGAAGACGTATTCGATCTTCGGTTCGCCGTTCTGAGCCGAGACCTTCCAGGACCCGGTCCCGACGACACACCCCGTCCTGAATACGCTTGTGCCCTGGGTGTAGGCGTCATTGGCGTAGAAAACACCGCGGACAAACCTCGTGAGGCGCTTCGCTCTCTGGATTTGGCTGAATTCCCCTTCTTCCGTGAGAAACATCGGCTGCGGCCGGTTCTTCGCTATTTTCGAGGTTACGGTATCGATTGTCGACTGGATTACGTTCAAAGTAACGCGGGAGGCCGGCGGGTCGGCCAAAACGGGGCTGTATTCCTGCGGAGTCCATGCCAGCACATTCCGCCCGTCATACATCCTGAAATATCGCTGGAACAGGTTGAATCGTGCTCTCTGGGCCTCTTGAATCCTGTTTATCAGTGGGGTGAGGTGTTCATGGACTACATCCTCTTTGGCGCGCCACCAAGCCCCGTCGGGGTTTGCGTAACTGCCGGTATTGATTTCCTTTTTCTCGACACCGCCGTCATTGAAGACTTTTTTGGATTCGATGGCCATCGCGTTCTCCAGCTTTAATCGGACGGCGGTCCGCCGCTTGAGTAGTAGAGTTCTTCTTCCGTGGCCTCGGGCTGCTCTTCTCCCACAGATGATCCGGCTTCTTTTTCCGATTGTCCAGTAGTTTCCGTGTCTTTCGGCACATCATAACCAAGAAACGGCTCAATTTCCATCTCAATAGCGCCGATTTTCACCTTTTTCATCACGAAGCCCTCGTTTTTTGCCCAAGTCATCAAATCCTTGAGGGCCGGCAGGTCGTCTTCAGCCGTTTTCTTGTCCCCGAACCACTTTTTCGCTTTTTGGATCACTGGAACGCCTCATCGTCGGGATAATTGTCTCTCCGGCCCAAATCCTCGTATTCCCACCAGGGCTGATCTTCTTTTTCGCTACCGAATTTCCCGATATCCACCTCCAGCATACGCGCTTCCTCGTATTCCGCAAAAGCGTCATCCCCTGGTGCCGGGGGGCGTACTTCAGTGATGTGAGCAAAGTGTTTCGACTCCCGCCAGCCGTAAAGGGTCGCATCGGCGTCGTGATTTGCAAAACGGGGGTCTTCTTTTTTATGCTCTTCGTTTTCCCACTGGAGGCGGGCCCATTCCTCGATGATCGGATCGTCCTCCAGAACTTGAATCCGGCCCATGCGCAGATCGTCGTTCAGCGCCTCGATAAAATCGGCCTTGTGAGTTTTCTCGGCAGCTTTGATCGACCTACTGAACCGCTCGTTGATCTCCTCCACGATCGTTTTCCCCAGGGCACCGGCATCGGCCACGATGGAGCAGAAATCGTATTTCTCCTCGTACTTTTCGATTTGTTTATGAATCGCGGTGATGCCCATGTGGGTCTTTTGGAAGCGATCTTGCAGATAAACCTTTGATAACTGGGGGGAATAGCTGATTACACGGAAAGATGAAGGGGACGACCAACCGAGGTCGATGCCCAGGATGTGATACCACTCCTTGGCGGCCGGGAGTGTTTTGTATAAACATTTTGTGCCCCCAGGGAACTTGTAGACCAGAGTGGACTCCTCGACCACCCAGTTCCCCAACCACTCGCGCTGGAAGGTGGGGTTGCTCTCGTCCCACTTGTTGACCTTGAGAATTTTCGCTATCTTCTCCGCAGCATTTGAAATATGTGGGTTATCCAGGACCGACCACTGATGGAAACTCCAATATAGATTACGCTTGCCGTCACTTCTGGTCGCATTGTAGAACAATCCGGCCAGGATTTTGCCCGGTGTTCCGGACAAGATCAGAACCCCATCCATATCCACCGTTGTCGGCTGGAGTACCGACGTTATCAGTTCCTCCAGGTGAGCCTTGAACGCCCCGGCCTCGTCAACGACCACCGCCTTGAACTTCAAACCGCGGTACATTTCTATGTCGTCCGCGTTCTCGGCGCCACCGCATAGAATCTTGGAACCGTTCGGCAACAATACCGTCATGGACTGATTGTGGAAGCTTGCGGAGATCCCGTTGCGGCGGGCGCAAGCCTTCAGACCGTCCGGCCCGTCCCAAATGACCTGGCGTGTCAACTTCGAGGTCAGGTTCAGGTACAGGCAATCCCAGCCCGGTTCCTGAAGAGCGGTCCACATCAGGAAAGAGGAGACGGCGAAAGTCTTTCCGGAACGGCGGTTGCAGAGAACGGCTCTCAAAGTTTCAGGATCGAGTACGAAATCGCGTTGCTGTTGAAATAATTCGGCGAGAAGAGGGGAATTCAGCCCCGCGGCCACCGCCTGCTTTGCCTTGCGGCGCTGGTATTCGAGCAGGAACCAGTCCTCCTGCTCCACGGTAAGCCTGTTGGGCAAAATCGCCATGGGTTACGCCGGCGTTTCCGCCGGCACGAGGGACGGCCCCGGCATCACCGGAGTCATCTCCTTGATGTTCGAGAAGGGGACCACGACCACCTTCACGTCTTCGTTGTCCATATACTGAATCCATACCCCGTTGGGCCACAAGGTTAATACGATTTGATACCGGTCGGCCATGGGGCCCGGTTGAACGTGGGTCAGCAATTCACGGGCGACATGAACCGCCTCCTGAAAAATTACAGCGGACAAAGGAATAGTCTGGGGCTTCTCTTCCCGCAGCGCCATCCATTCTCCAACTCCGTCAGCAATCGCCTTGATGCTGTCCTCGTGTATTCGAATCGTGTTTTCGGGCTTTTGTTCTTCTTTCGCCATGAAAATTTCCTCATTCAATATTATGAAATCATCAGGTAGGGATTGAATTCAACGATATTCTCACCTTTCTCCAGACTGGCCGCCAAGCTATCCCAACCCAGCGTGCGGTGCGTTGCGACAATCTTTTTGCGATCGTCCGCCATCGCCTTGATCATCTTGGTCGCCAAACCCATCCGCCGGAAATGTTTCTTCACGTAGATGTAGTGCAACACCAACGCACTCGCCGGCCGCTCAGCCACCACGAACCCCATCAAAAACCAGGGATCGTCCGGCGAGCAAGCCAACCATACCTCGGATCTCTCAAAAAGCCGATCCCGAATCTGTTCCTGCCCCTCGGCGAAAATGTGCCAATACATCCACCGCCCCGGAGCCCCCAATAAATTCTCCTTCAGATATCGTACCTGGTTGCTGCCGAAAAGCCCCTTCGGCAACGTCCTGATCACCCTCTCCTCGCGGCGAATACCACCCTCCCAGTAGGATCGCAAGTACGCCGAGCGCACAAAATTCCAGTCGCTTTCCTCAACCACACGCAACTTGACGGTATCGGGGGAAATAATGGAAGAGGCTTCGGTCATGACAAATCCGGAGCCTCAATGTACTGCCAGCGATGGTGATTCTCCGCTTTTACGACATGTGGGGCTCCAGTTAATAAAAATATGACCCAACTTTTCCGATAGTTACCTCGGCGTCTTCGATCCAAAATAGCTATATGCGGAAAATCCCTTGGTGTGTTTACATCAACCCAAACCTTCCGCAGTGCTTTCGGGGCCTCATCCCCGTAGGTCTTCCACGTATCGGTTTGCGTGAGGAGGGGGTGCGAACTCTGAGCGCTTGGGCGCTCCGGGCAATTCCGGCGGTGCTCCTCACCCTCAGCCCAGGAAACATTTTTCCAGTCAATTCCGCAATCAGAACAAGTAACGTGACACAAACCCGATGTACCGGCTTTTAAATCTGCCTCCGATTCTTCTTTTGTCTTCATTTTGAGCAGGAAATTCTTCGCCCAACGAGTGCAGATTTCATCGGAAATGGAGTCCAATTGCGCAGTGAGAGGGCTCTGTTCCGCTTTCAAATCCACCTTCAAACTCCGGAGGAGAATTCTACTGGCGCGAGCAACAGCATCTGAATAATTCGGCACAGGTAGTTCCAACTCCTTTACAACCCGCTCCACTTCTCGCCGAAAACTCGAAACTCTGGTCTCCAATTCCCTGACACGAGGCTCCGCCTTTCGGATTCGATCCTTCAGAATGGATATGTACAAGTACATGATGCGGCTACCACCTTCCGGTGTCTCGTCAAACATCGTATCGCCCTTTGTTTTTCCAGGTATCTCCGATTCTCCTTTGCGTTCCGCCAGTTCCAGTCTGGACAGAAGATCGAGGTTTATTGCGTGCTTTTGCTTGAAAAGCCTTTGGAACTCGGTGCAATCTTCTTCCAAAACTTTATTTTTGTCCAACAACTCCTGAATAGCGGCTTTGTTTTTCGTGCAGGAATCGCACAAAGCCGCCAACTTTCCAGTATAGGCGTTGGCAACAAACGCACACGCATCGCACAACTTGAACTCGCCGGTGTTTATCGCCTCATTCTTTTCCCCCTTTTTCAGAGTCACCGCCTTGATTTCATCGACAGCGCACGCTGTGCGTTCCCTCGCCTCCGCTTTCTCGGAAGCTATTTTCTCAACCAACTCTGATTCTTCCTGTTCAATGGATTTCCGATCCGTCAGGTTGTAAAGACAGACACCGCAACGCCTCACACCGCCCTTTTCTGTCGTGGTGGAATGACTGCACCTCGTGTGATTCTGTCCGTCGTTCATGGATTCTCCTCAAGTTTCGATTTCAGTTCAAGAATTTCTTCCCTCAACCCGTCAACCACCTCGTTCTGACGGGTACGGCCACGCCAATAGCCGGGACAGGATTTATCGGTGCCGTCCCTCACTCCCTCGAACGTCCCATGGCAGATCGACCGCTCCACCTTCAGGTTGCTGATGGTAAGGAATAGCCGCCGAAACATCAAATCCACCACCGACCCGTGTTCGCTCTCCGGACTCCGCCTCAACATCCGATCGAACTTCCTGAACTCCTCATCGTCCAGTGGAACGATCCGAGGCTTCTCCTCCCGCCTCTTTCCGTTTTGGTTCATGGAAAATCCTCAACAAGACCGGCCAAGATGATCCAAGCCATGATAGACCAAATGGCTCCCATCGGATTGTGGCCTGCTATCCGGCTTGCCGATCAAGCCGAGCTTTCGCTTTTGGCGCCGGCCCAAGGATTTCGGGTTTCGGCGCACACCCATTGCCTGAGTCCAGATTGGATCGTTATAAGCGCCTCTGTGTTGCTTGATTTTGTAAGGTGCATCTTTTGGTGTGTTCATTTTTTACCCCTCCAAAAAGAACGCTTCTCCCTCTCGACCCCCCGAAGCTTGGCAACCGCACTCTTTCCAAAAAGACGCCAGTTCCGCTTGTGACGCTTCCTGCGCTCCCCCTGAAGCGCTTCCCTCACCCTCCGAGCCTTCATCATTTCAGCCAACCGGCCCCTGGCCCGCAACCACCCCTTCCGGATATCGTTGTGATCCTTCAATAACTCCCATGTCGGGAGAATACCCCTGCTGTGACCCGTGCAAATCCTGAACTCACGACCCGTGTTCAAGTGAGTCCCAATGGTGGTTGTCATGAACCCTCCGAAGTCGAAGCACCATTCAACATATTTACAAGTCTCTGAGCCAATGCCACGGCTGCCGCCGGCCCACGGCTGCCGCCGGCCCACGGTACGACACCGAAAAAGAAGCCACCCGGGGGGGAGCCTCATCAACGCCAACATCCCGGTCAAAAACATCGGCATCATCCCTCAACCGAAAATAAAACCTCTCCTTGAAAGAGGAATAGGGTTTCTCAGGCTCCAGCTGGGTAAACTTCAAGAAAGCCCGCTCCAAAGACCCCACCCGTTCCTCCAAATCACTGATCTCATCCATCATTCTCTTCCTTTCCATGAAAATTATTTATGACGGTGGTCCACTCACCGCACATCCCAAAAAACTGGAGTAATAAATCACCCGAGGAACCCCCCCCACTGTAAAGAGAACCATGACGACGCAACTCAGGATGAATCCTGAAGTGAACCCGTCCCCTTAACATATATCGCTCAACCCACTCCAAACGAACAACAAGTAAAGTTCTCTTAATCATAAAAAATGTCACCTACAGAAAAAGTGAAACAATAAAAATGAGGTAGATGGGATTTGAACCCACATGGAGCCTTTGTGGGTAATGCGCACTCTCCACATCAGCCTTAACGCTGCTTTCCATTCACTTGACATGGAAGCCGGAGGATCAATCCAACCACATCACCAAGGTCCTGTTATGCGCGTCACCACCTACAGTACTATCGCAGGCGCGTATTCCAATTCCGCCACAACCTCATAAAAAAAACTGAAAACCTTAAACGATAAGAAAATCTGAGCGGAGGTATTAACTTTCTCCACCCCCTACCCCCCTCCCGGAGGGTCGCCCGGCCTCCGGTTGAGTGACCACCCCGATCGAAGGTCTGGTAACCCCACTATCCCTATCTCTCAGGAGCCGCCTACAGCCCTGTTCAGGCCATCCCGGCCATCCCGGCCCATGGGTACTAATCCAGGGATTCAGACCCTCCGTCTGGCGCTGAGACCACCTCTATGGGTGTATCCCCATCCATTTCAGAATTGACTGCATTTCCTAATCCACGCCTCATTACGATTCCCCGGACACCTTGCTCAAGGTCTCGATCACTCATTCCCTCTATAGTACGGGCGTCTATGGCTATGTAGGCTTTAGGGGCGTACCTCTGTGCCTTTGTCCGCTCCAATATCCATGCAGCGGCATTCCATCCACCCTCGCTGACACGCTCTGCCAATCTGACCTCACATGCTGCGCCCGCACTCTCAATTGCCCTTCTGAACTCGAAATCGTCTCTCATTCTTTTTTCATATGTGGTTTGAGGCATTCCCATCGACTGCGCCACGATTTGCGGGTAAGCGCCACTCGCTTTAATTTTTTCACATATTTGTGTTATCACTTCCGGTGTGATTTCCGGTGGTCTTCCGAGTGGGAGTGGTTTCAATGGTTTTCTTGCTTTGGTTTTCACGGTTGGTGTGGGTTCCTGTTCTGGGACTTTGAGTAGGTCCAGCGCGTCTTTTTCAGTTTTGGCGGTCATTTTCCGGGTCCTTTTCAGAGTTGCCGGTAGTAGTGGTATTCTCTTAAGATGGCGGCGAACCACAGGGTGACAGCTATGGCCCATGTTATCCAGTGTCCTTTTATAATCCAGATCGTGGCGGATATCACGAGGGGGATGAGTAGTGCCAGTTGGATATAGTTCCAGATGAACATTTTTTCGATTTTCTGTTCGGTGTTCATTTTCGCGGCTTTCGGTGTTGTGGGCATTTTCCTTTTTGTTGGTGTCGGTGTTCACATTCCCAGCAGCGGCGTTCGGATTCGAATTCTTCCATCAGATCGATGGCTTGCCTGGCGTTTTCTACTGTTTGGTGTTGGGTTTGGATGGTGAACAGGTGGTGTCCTTCAAGACAGAAGTGTTTGTGATTGTTGCCTGACTCCATCATTTGGTCCAGGAAGTCCAATCGTTCGGTATCGGTCATTTCTGGGTCCTTTATGGTGTAGCGTTGAGTTTGAAGGGCAAGAGCAACTGCAAGGGCAACTACCTCGACCTTCGGTCGAGCCGCTACGCTGTGTGTGTTAAGGGCTGGTTATGAGGTAGATGAGTACCAGTCCGGTGATTATTGGGAGCGCCCAAAGGAATTTGAGCCAGGATGTGGACCAGTGGTGTTTGGGTTCTGGTTGGAGGTCTTGGAGTGATTCGCCTATGGGTGGGGGTTCTCCGTAGGGTTTTTGGTTTTTGGGATTCATGGGAATGTCACCACTTTGGGGTTGGCTTTACGGAAGCAGGTTCGGCAGAGATTGCCTTGGAACAGGTCGTGGGTGATTTTCCGGCAAACGCGGCACCTTATGGTGGCGGCGTTTGGGGGGGGCGCTTCATCTGGGGGCGTAGTCCCCCTGTTATATGAACTGTTATGCCCTGCAGAGTGCAAGGGGGACCCCTGCAGCGTGCAGGGGGGTAGATCTAAAATATAGATGCTGGATCGATGGTCCCGTGGGGCTGTGTGGATTAATCCGAGTCGCTCTAGATTTCGCAACGCACGGCGCACAGTGGATGGGTTCAGGCAGCATTCACGGGATAATGTAGGAATACTTGGGAAGCATCGATCGGACTTGCCGGCGTGGTAGGCAAGGAATATCAGAACTGGGACACATGGCGCAGGTATTTGCAATGGTCCTATTCTTTTGAATTTTTCCAATAATGTCATCACTTTACGCCCCAATTTCCATGGATTATTCCGCGTAATTTTAGATCCTGGAGCGCTCGCCGTACGGTCCGGATAGATAGACAGGTTTCGCGGGCCAGTGTTGGCCCTGTTGGGGTGGAATTCTCATTGCAAACATGGAAGTGCAAAAACATCAAGACAGTCTTGCGGCTCGTGGGAATATTGAGCGCCGCGACTGTTTGTATTCTGTTTTGCAAGTTGTTTTCGATATCCATGTCACCATGCTACCACTTGCGGGGCGTCACTGTCAACCTCTCTTTACGGCCCGCCTTTTGCAAAATGTACCTTTCAACCCTTTTGAGAGGCACATCATGGCGATGAAACCGAAACATTTTTACATTCCTGAAGAGTTGTTGATCCTACTGGTAAAGGCGGCGCAGGCAGATGGCCGATCAGTGAACAATTACCTGATTGAGCGGATTTTGAAGCCGTATTTCGAGTATGAGCCAGAAAGTCCCGACAGAAAAGTCATGTTACATCCGTAGCTTGTCATAACGTGGGGGTGTTATGTCTCTATAAATACCTTTTCTGGCGCTTTTTGTCCCATTTCACCCACTACACCCTCCGGGCAGCCCGCCCGGAACAATTTGTATTTCCTTTGTTATTTCAATGATGGTGGATGGTTTTTCTCTGTTTCCGTCATAAGTGGTACAGATTGTGTAGCATCTAAATCAACGGGAAGGGCACCACGGCACGCAAAGGGGATGAAATGAAAACTTACAATTCGTTGACCGCCGAGGCGCTGACCACGGCTGAAGAGATGGAAGTCGATTTTTTGTTGGAAGAGTTGGCGCAGGGCGTGGCGATCCATGAAGCGCAAGAGCATTTCCGGGAATTTGTGGACGATCAAGCCCGTGAAGCTGTAGCGAACGGGATTTTTTAGAAATCGAACTCTTAAGAGGGGAACGACCATGACTATCGAAAAGTGGGAATCGCTTGAAAGTTCAATCCGGGATGATTTAGTTGCCTGGTTTAACATAACAGAACCGGACGATGGGGATCTGGACCGCTTGGCTAAGCTTTTCGAGGAAGGCGGTTTTGAAAGTTGGGATTGTCCGATGTGCGGGGACCGCTGCTACAACGGGGATGTCGAGCAGGTTTTCGGTGAAGAGGGATGGAACCATTTCCAAGGTGTGTGCAATCCCGATGGCAGCTATTACGGGGATTTGGACATTTTCACCGAGGATTTCACTCGGCGTTGTTGCGACACTTGCCGTTGCCACCCCACACAGTTTTTCCCAAGCCGATCATCAGGCGCCGTAAACTGGAAAGATGAATAGCCCTTGGCCTGTCGGCACGAGTCGGCGGGCCTGGGAGTGCGCTTTGCACTATTCCAACAACCCCAAAGGTGGAGACGACACCATGAAACGATCCAAAGTTCAACCCACGCAGTCCACACCTGGGCCGTGGAAGGTTACGAGCCACACCGGGCAGCCTAGAGTAAAATTCATCACACATGAAATTTCAACTATGGACGGGGGGCGAATTGCGTTGGTGGCGGGCGCGGTGGAAGCCGCCCTGATCGCTGCATCCCCCGAACTCCGGGATGCTCTGTCTGTATTGTTGGAAGGTCTGGACCCTTACGATAGCGAAAGGGGTTCGCCGCTACGCGACGCCCAAGCCCTGTTGACCAAACTGCGCAACGCGGGGGCTTGAAACAACGAAGCCCGGCGGGTGGAGAGACCACCGGGCTTCAACCGACCATCACAAGAGATTGGAGGATACCATGATTACGATTCATACCGGCACAAAAAAACTCATCGAGGCGTTGTCAATCCTGAAACCGTTGACGGATACAAGCGGGCGGTTGCCCATCCTGTCGAATATCCGGCTGAAAGCAACGGCTTCCGGCTCGCAAGGGGATTACGTGGTGTTGTGGGCGGCCGATTTCGAAACAGTGCTTAGGTTGCGCATCCCGGCCCGCGTAACCGGCCCCGGCACTATCCTGCTGCCTTGTGCATCCCTTATCGGGATTTTAAAGACGTTTCCGAAGGGGCAGGACGTAATGATTCGACAAGACCGGGACTCCATCCTGATCGAATCCGGGACGTACGAAACGCGGCTCCCGGCTACCGATCCCAGCCTGTACCCGGAGTCAATGGGCGGTCAGTTTCCATTCCGGTTTGCGATTGACGCTCCCGGCATGGGTCGGGCACTGGATTTGACGGTGCCGTTTTCCAGTAAAAGCGAAGCCCGGAAAAATCTCACAGGCGTACATATCGTACAGGATACCGGTCGGGCGACGTTTACCGCAACGGATGGGCATAGGCTTGGCCGTGTATTGAAAGAGGTGGATTCCGTGGCAGCGGAAAAATCGGAGACCCTGATTCCACAACATGCGCTTGCCGTGTGGCGGTCGGCTCTCAAGTGGGCGGGCGAGAAGGGCAAAACGGTTGCGGTGCATTATGATGACCGGCAATTCGTTTTCATGTCAGAGTCTATGGTGATGACCGGTCGAGCAGTCGAGGGGAAATTCCCGGATATCGACCTGATGATCCCGACCGGCTCTTCCCGGAGTTTCGAGGTGGACGTCACGGCACTGGCCGGAGCGGTAGCCGGTGTCGAGGCCATGTGCGGCGAGAAACTCAAGCCCATCAAGATCACCCTGGAGCCGGACCAACTGACGGCGGAATCAGAATGGACGGAATACGGCAACGCCAAGCAAACGATCCCGGTCAAAACGCACGGGGATTTGAAAGTGGAAGGAAAACCGTTCGCAATCGGATTCAATGCGGTCTACTTGAGCGACGTGCTGAAATGCGCCAACGGACACGCTGTCGTCCGCGTAGGATTCAATGGAGCGTTTGATGTTTCCGTGTGGACGTTCCCGGAAGAGCCGGGCTTCAAAGTGATTGTGATGCCCTTGCGGATCGAGTGGTAGGGGAAACCTATGACAAACATCAAACGACTAGGCTGGAACTGGGAAGGAAAAGAGGAGGCGGGTCCATATGTGAACCAGCGCACCAAAGAGAAGCGCAAAGCCCACTTTTTTCTGAACATGGGCCCTTTTGCGCAATCAGTGTGCAGACGGCGGCGGGTTGATCTGACAGGCGGATTCCGTCAATACCCGGAGCGCCGTTCACATATCCCACGGCCTTTATTTTTCCCCCGGAAATTGCTTGGATGGGGATTGGATTATTGTTGCAAGGATTGTGAACGACACATCGAGGGGATCTAACCATGCCGAACCCGGCGAAGAATGAAGCCTTGGAGGCGGTGGCCGTGAACGCGGCCCGCCTTCTCCGGCTGACCAGGGATCGAGCCTTATTCCTGGAACATCCCAACGTGGTGCACACCGACCGGAGCCTGGCGGAATTGGCTACCCGGCAGTCACTCCGGAGGGCAATCCACAACCTGAACAGGAGCGGGAATCCATGAGTGAAAAGAAATTCTGCGTGAATTGCGTGCATTTCGAAACCAGGAAGGGGAGTTACTGCGACTCGCCGCGCGCGCCGAAACATCCAATACGGGGGGACAATAGTCTTGCCCCCTGCGATAAAATGCGGGGTCTCTGGCCCGGTAAGTATAGTATCGTTTTGGATGAAGGCAAAACGAAGGAATTTTATGAAGAGCACGTAGTCTGCGGGGTGAACGGGTCCTGGTTCGAGGAAAAGGAAGAACAGAAAAGTTAAACAGGCGGTGCGATGCCTGCCTGGGAGGGGTCGGCTCTCCGGCCTGCCCCTCCATTCTCTCCCGGCTCCCGGCCTTTGAACCGTCACAAGAAAGGAAATACGCCATGACCTGGCCGAAATCGAAGTGGAAAGCAGGCGAACACTTTGCAGGAATCCAGCCCCTGATCGACTGGCTTGAACAGGAGCGGCCCGTCTATTATTGCGGGACATGGAAGCACCACAAAATTCTACAGAACATGTCTTTGACCACGTTGACAGGAGCGGTTTGCTCCCGGCGGGTGTGTCGGGCTCTCCCGGTTGATCAGGCTCCCGGCCCTCAGAAACTTCTCCCGGATGCTGGATCTGGGGACCTATCTGGGGACCTATCTGGGGACCTATCTGGGGACCTATCTGGGGACCTATCTGACCCCCGGATTCTCCAGGCTGGTGCAATTATAGAGATGGGCGGAATTGACCCGAGGGACATCATCTCCTTCCAGAACGATCAGGGTTGTTTTGCTTATCTCCGGGGTGATAAGAAAAACCTCTACGGCCCCTACGGAGAGCCTATCTACGCAATCCGGGCTGTTATTGAAGCGAACACCGCGAAAGGAGACTCATGAACCGACGTGAATACAAAGCCGTACATTACCGAAATGAGGGGAACATCCACGAATTTACGATGATGGATGGCCCTTTGTTGGTGATAGAGGTTCCGATCTCCCCAGGTTTGAATCCCGAGGTGCTCCCGGATTGTTTTGAATCTTGCTCGTTCACAAGTACCGGGGAGCATGCACGGACTTGTTGTCTCCAGCAGGACAACATGGCCACCAAAAAAGCAAGAGAAGAATCGGAACAGATCGAGTTTATTCCTTGGGTTTGCATCCATTGCAACCATCGTTCCACACTCTCACTAAAAAGGGGGGATCGTCACAGGAACCGTAAAATAATCTGTGGAAAGTGCCATCAAAAAACGAGCATCAAGGAATACGTCCGGATGATAGAGGCAATACCGGATGTATTGGAGGCGCTGGAAATCATGCTGGATACTCACAGAGTTGACGCCATAGGTGGGCAATCACCCGGCACCCCGTCCGTGCGTGGAGACTGGCTGGAAGCACGACGGAAGGCCGTATCTGCAATCTCCAAGGGGAGAGGGGGATAATGCCACGCAGAACAAGGTTTCCTGATGCTCCTCCGGCAATCCCGGCTATTGGATATGTCCGGGTGTCCACCATACGGCAAGCCAAGATGGGGAAGTCCCTGGAGGCTCAGCGTAAGGTGCTGGAGAGCTACTGCGATATGATCGGGCTGAGGTTGGTCGATTGCATTGAAGAGCCGGGGATATCGGCGGCCAAGGCGATCCACCTTCGGCCTGGTCTCATGCGCGTGTTGGAACTTGTCGCCGAGGGTGAGATCAAGGCGGTCGTCGTCCTCAATATCGACCGGATGTTCCGTTCGATCCACGACGCGGGGCTGGTTTTGGAATCGTTCAAGAAGCGCGGCTGCGCGTTTTACGCAGCCGAGCAACAGATGGACACGTCGACTCCACACGGAATGTTGATGCTGGAACTCCTATTGTGTTTTGCCAAGATGGAGCGGAGCATGACGTCCGAGCGCACCCGGCTTGTGCTGCGTGAAACGAAAGCGGTGGATCGGAAGACTCTCCCGATCGATGCCAACGGCGCCATGAAGCACCGGGCTCGGTCTCATAAATTGTTGGTTGGAGTCCCGCCATACGGATACCGTTACGACCGGGACGCACCCGGCAAACCGCTGGTTGAGGTCCCGGAGGAGCAGAGGATACTCCGGTCAATGAAGGCGTACAAGCTGCGCCACAAGTGTGGCCCCGTTCTGGTCACCAAGTTTCTCAACGGCCAAGGGTGGCGGACCCGATTGGGCAATCCGTGGAATTACAAGCTGGTCTCCCGGATCATGAAGCGGGATTTCCTTTGAGGTAATAACTATGGCTGAAGATGTCTGCCAAAAAAGTCGTCTCCTTTGCCGTCATATCGTCGTCTAGGCCAGATCCTGCGCCGCTCGCCCTCCGCATAGGTTCGGGCCTTCTGGGGGGTAGACCATGTGCCTATCGTGCCTCTTCCGACGTTCCGTATAGAATGAAGGTAAATTTATTTTACGACTCACAGGCGCTCTTTTCATTTAATGGGGACTCCCAAGTGGTGGCAGGACGGGTTCGATAGCGTCAGGATGCAGTTCTCCGTTATTCTTTACTTCGTACCCGAAAATCATTTTCGGGGTCACGGCGGATTCATTCCAAGCAACCAATGCGTTCACCGCTTTGCACAGATCCTCATAAGCACTCATCCCGAACTCTATCCAGACCGGAGTTAAACCCTCCTTGTGGAACGCTGAGATCCTGCGATATACCCTGTCCATGATACCTTCGCGTATCGGTTCCATCACAAACCCCCTTTCATGCGATGGGGCCGGTAAAGGTGATCGTGCCCTCCCAGAGAGTGATCTCCCCGTCCTCGTCGATTGCTCCGACCCCCCCTTCAACGAGAACCTGGTGCTCCCCCTCGGTTTGGGTCCAATTGATAGAATCCCCCACCTCCGGCCTGTCTCCCGAATCGTCGAAGTAGCACCATACCTCCTCCAACTCGTATTTATCGAAAGGGGCTTCGGCCGGTTGGCCCGCGCCTCCACGGTCACCCTCGTAGGATTCAATGAGCCGACCGCGTTCCGGGTAATCGAAGGTTGGATCTTTCATTTCTCACCGTCTCCAGTAAGTAGGTTGATATTGGCATTCCGTAGCCAGCACAACACGCTCATCGTCCAAAGCGATTATTGTTCGGAATGGTTCTTCCATATCTTCTCGTATTACCCGACCCCCTATGGTGTTGTCTGCATCATCATTGAAACAGACTTTTACTCTGATGCCAAGGTGTGTCCCTTGCCTCGGCATCTTGTTAAGTCCTACGTTCTTTTCAACTCCCATGTACGAACCCTCCGTTGGTGTCGTCCCCCTGATCATAAGGGCAATCGATCCATTGACCATCGATTTTATGTTGATAAACACAGCCATTGTATCGGCATTTATTATAAGATTGCATTGTGTCGTCCATCGGATCGGTCTCAAACTCATCGCCTTCATCCCAATGCCTGACTCGCCATCTAGAAACAACTTGGTTACATCCAGGGCATGGTGTGTTATTCATCTCCCGAACCCTCCATCCTCTCGTGCGGTCTTGGTATCGTGGCAGGGTTTATACAGCACCACCATCATTTACACTTTTCCGTTGGTATGCCGGGGGCTTTGGCCGTAGGCCCGGAGGGACCCATCCGACATTGTGAGGCTCCCTGTTCCCGGAGAGAATACCTTTCTCACGACAATTTCCAGCCGGGGCACCTCATCGTAATACTTTGATATCGAGGCATCAACGATCTGATTATCATTCCAAATTATAATGCCTTGGATGGCATCAATGCACTTGAAAATATTGTCGGGGTCTGGATATTTCGCTGGGCGCACCTCGCCCGATTGTGCTGCTGCAAGCTGCGCCTTTGTCCAGTCTTTGAGGTACGGGAAATAAGCTAACATCCGCACGGACAGCGGCCCTTCCAAGGGGTGGCGGTGAGCCATCGCAATTTTTGCGTGCACCGCGATCGACTCTTCATAGGAGCGGGTTTTGGCGTCCGTGTACACGACAGCGTGTTTGCCGTGCACCGCGAACTTGGGCCGCCCCTTCCCACGAGGCGGCCCCGGAATCACGATTTTGATTTTATTCATATGGGTGGCCTCTCTTGGGTTGTGGTAGCCTGCGGGTCGTGGCCGGTTGTAAATCCGGCATTGGTCGGTATCCCTTTCAAGCTTCCGCCTGGCCGCTTAGGCTGGGTCTATACACCGCCGGTTTCCCTGTGTGTTCCCTTTCCACACCGCACAAACCGCAGGTTTTCGGTTACGATTGTGGATATCCGGCCGCCTTGGAGAATTCCCAGAAGACATTCCGTAATTCCCTCAACGCCAACAGTTCAGCTTCGCTTCCCTCCCCCCCCCAAGCCGGGCCTTGCTCCTGCCTTAAAATAGCCAGGGCGTCCGGCATTTCGACAAGTTCCAGAAACGACTTGGCCATTGCATCGTGGACTCGTTTGACCAGGCCACCCCCCTTCACGAGCGTTTGGGTTTTTTCGGAGAATGATTCCGGGCCGGGCAGCAAGGCCGCCAAATCGGCCCGTGAAGCCGCCTTAATGATGGGTTCCGGTTCCGGGGCGGGAGTCCTTATCCCGGTGTCCAACGATTGCCGGATTGCGGTGGAAGAATCTGTCGGTTGGTCATCTATCACCGCGAATTCCCCATCGATGGTTTGTAGGTTGCCGGGGAGAGCGATGGAGCCCACCTTGCCGGGGGAGCGGGTGCGGATCGGGACAAGCCACCTCCCCATCGCAGCGCGCACCGATCGCTCGTGGCCCTTGAGCGGGTCCTTGCTCCACATGGGGCTCCCGCTCTGAGAGCTCAGAGCGGCACTATGCTGCTTCCGCCGATCCAGGTCATTGCTATCGAACCACTCGATCCGCCGGTTCCCGTCCGTGTGGATCGCCACGCCCATCGCACCGACCATATTCCGCTCCGTGCAATCCGCGGCCAAGTCATCCTGGAATGTGAACGATTCGATTTCTCCGTACTCGTTGCGGACCACCTCTACCGGCTCGTTGTGGTCGTGGAGGACCACCACGCGGATCGTCCATCCCGCTTCGTCCGCCCGGCTCTCGATGTACCTGGCACTCTCCTGGGGGCGTAGTTGATCGCTCTCCGGGATGCACCACATCCCGCCGTCTCCGAACGTCGTCTGATGCCTGGCCGCCGTCGTGAGGCAGTTGTAGAGCCCCTCGGGCTTGGCGTATTTCTGGATCTTCGTGTTGACTGAGAGGTAGTTGCCCAGGTCGAGAAAGAGGTCGTTGAAAGTCAGCGGACTCCCCCTGAGCAGGTAATTTACCTGTTCGACAATCTCCGCCGTAGCGAGGGGTGCCAGGATTGGATGCTTTTCGCTGAACACCACGAGTTGCTGCCGGCTCGTAGTGGCCGGGACTTGTGCTTTTGCTGTCTGTGCCATTTCTGTTCTCCGTTAGATTGTCAGATTATCCGCGCGGTATTGTCAGGTTACCGCACCACGGATGTCTGGATTTTGATGATCTTGAGCCCTGGAATTTCCAGCATCGGCTTGCCGTCCTGGCCCTTCTCCGCAGCCTTGATCGCGGCCCGGATGACCCGGTCATTCAACATCACGTATTCCATGGGCACCTTCGATAGATCCTCCACCTCGTGAACCCAGTCCATGCGGAGGGAAGTGGCGGCACCGTAGTCCCCCCGGATGATTTTCTCTTCGGCCACAATGGGAGCGGGGGCGTCCTCGGCATATTCCATCACCTCATCCGCCGCCTCGGCATCGTCGGATTCTTCCAGCTTCACAGCCTCGGCCAGAAGGGCCTCTTCCTGCTCCTTCCTGGCCCTTTCGGCGGCCACCCCGGCCAGCCGTTTCTCTTCCACCTGAAACGCCGTGATTTTGGCATTGAGCCACTTCTCAGCCTTCTCCATTGGATCGATCACCGCGTCGAATCGGGCCTTGAGTTGTTTCAATCCCGCGTTGATGGGATCAGAGATCAGTTTCCGCTCACTCTCCAGCCTCTTCCGCGCCGTGCGGAGCATTTTGACAAGCTGCGCCGCATTCCCAACCGTCTCCGAATTCGGAAGAACCGCCGGGAATGTCCTGGCATCTTCCAACAATTCGTCTGCCCGTGGCTTCGCTGTGATTGGTTTTGCGATAATCAAAGCGATAGGGTTCGGTGTGGCGCTTGGCTCAGTATGTTCAGTCATAGTATCGCCTTTCAAATCAGGGTTTCAAAGAACGGGATAGGGGCGGCGGCCAGTTCATCGTTGGTGAGTTTCCGGGGCCGCCGGGCTTCCGCCTTTGGCGCAGCATGCCACTTCTGATCTATTACCGGAGTCATCGGGCCTGCCGGATCGATGTGCTTCCGCCAGAAGGCATGACCCGCCCGCCATAAATCCCGGATCAGGAGCGGGTCCCGCTTGATGTGGTAGAGCCTCAAATTGTCCCCACCGAAATAGGCGCCGAGCACCCACTCCTGGATATCCAAATTGTGAACGGCGCGGGTCACCTCCATCTCCCACAAACACTGGATCAGATACATTTTCGGGACCACGTTGTTGTCCCATGAGCCGTTGACTCCAGGCTTGGCCGCGTAGGTCTTGACCATGTGCCCGCCGTGGTTTTTGATCTGGAGCCCTGCCGGGCGATGCAGGAATAATCGATCCGGCGTGGCGCTCGCCCAGCCATCGGGGTGTACCAGCGTGGGGTTTCTCTCCATCTCCCCCCATTTCAAACGCTTGGCCGTCATCCGGGCGATGCCGTCTTCCATGTCGTGGCCGGCTTCCGTGAGGCTATTCCCCTTGAATTCCGCCCGGCCCATGTGTCGATCAAGCTCTTCCTGCGGCGAGCAATAGGAATTCCAGCCCATGAGCCCAGCCAACTCACTGGCAGGTAGGCACGGCAGGCGAAGGGCCTTCTGCTTTTCAGATAGGCCGCTCATTGCGAGGACTCCGAGAGAGAAGCATTGGCCGAGGGTGAAATCCACAAGCATTCCAGCACCCTCTTTTGCCGTTCCCCGTAAGCAACCCGCTCCACCCTCTTCCATCCTTCATAGAGATTGTCATTCAGACCTGGATACCCCGAAACTACAGCCATCCCCTTGATATTCCGAAGCTGATCGGCCAGAAAAACGTGGTGGGCGTCGTCCATCTCGTGCCGGTACAGATTCTTGGACGTCTCCCGATGCTCGTTGGTATACGGCGGGTCCACGTAGAATAACGTGCTCGGTCGATCCCAACGTCCGATGCAGTCCCCGAAATCTGCCTTCTCGATCTGCACCAGGCGCAACCGAAACGCGATATCCACCAAGCCGTGAACCCTGGCCGCCAGAACAGGATGGTGGGTGTTCCAACGGGATTTGCCGAACTGCGACGGTTGAAATCGCCAGCCGCTCTTTCGGCTCGACGATCCCCGACCCTGGAAGCACCGGATCCACAACCGTCTGGCCTTCTCCATCTCATCCTCGGCCGGCTCTTGGGCCCGGTACAACTCCTCACGTGAAAACGGCGTCATCAGGATCTGGGCAATAAATTCCTGCGGCCGCTCCCGCAACACCTTCCAGAACGCCACCACATCCCCGTCCAAGTCATTCAGGCACTCGAACACAGAGACAGGCTTACGCATCAAAACGGAAGCGGCGCCGGCGAACGGCTCCACGTAACACTCGTGAGGAGGAAGGTTCTCGATGATCCACGGGGCTATCCGCCACTTCCCGCCCCGCCATCGGAGAGCGGGGTACGTGATCTTTCCGCTCACGCCGTCTCCTTTTTCTCTTCCCTCTCCGGCTCGGCGTTCTCCTGCCACACCTCCACCGACTTTGGGGCATCGATTGCGATCATCCACAGGCCGGAGCGCTCGGCCCTTTTGATCCGCACGACGGTTTCTCCAAGCTGGAAATTAATCCAGCAGTCCCTTTTCAGTTTCAGGCAGAGCATCCGGTTCTCCTTGTTGGCTTTCGATTTTTCCCGCCGCTTGCTTTGCCAGCGCGCCGCCGGGTGAGTTTGGTAAGTTCCTGATCGTCTTGAAGAAATTTACGCGGGCCTGCTCCGTGCACGCCACCCAAGTTCTCGGCTCTCCCTTCAGAATCGGCTTGATATGGCCCTTATCGTCCAACATAGCAGTGACACATGGCTTTCCCTGCGCATCACTGTAAAGATCCATCAGGTAGTCGCCCGTGACCGTCTGGCGTTGGTTTCCCTTGGCCCGAGCGTAAAGAGTTCCAGGTTTCGGGGCAAACTCCATCGGAGTGGTAATCAGCCAGTCATGGATTTCCGAGCATTGAGCGTCAGTCAATTTAACCAGCATCAATTCATAATCGTCCGCCGTGGAATCGCTATCGCTAATCCGGAACGTCGTCCTGAGACTCATCATTATCTTGTTGACCCAATACTTGCTTGCCATATCGCCTCTCGAAAGCTGAATCCGGTTTAACTTGGGCTGTGTCTGAATCGTCCTCCCAACGACGTTGATTTAACCATGTAGCTGGATGTGGTATGTATTTTGGATCGTTCCAACCCCGTGTCTGTGATTTAACTGCATTGTTTATTTTTTCGGCCAATCCGTTATCTGGGTTTATCATATTCCAAGATTTCAAAGCCTTTTGTTTTGCAACCTTCCTTGGATAAATTTTCCAAAATTCCTCAAACGACAGGTGGCCCCTTTCGGCGCTGGGAATAGCCATAGGGGCTTTTTTACCTGGCCCCTCCGGAAAATCCAACTGGCCCCTCTTGCCTCCAGGAATAGCCTCCAGGGCTTTTTTACCTGGCCCTAAATCACCCTTGACCTGGCCCCTTTCGGCGCTGAAAGCGGCCACAGGAGCCAATCCACCTGGCCCTAAACGGCCCGCAGATGACAAAAACCCTATAAAATCCCTGGCTTTCTTTCTCGTCCATTCCATATCGAATGCAAGCTGCGAAGCCCCATAGGTATCACCTCGCCGTTTGTGATAAACCATCCTAATGAATGCCGCAACTTTATCCGGCTCTCGTGGGTATTTATCTGCCAGGAACCACGCAGTTTTAAGCCAGTCACCATCAATCTTTTTCGGCATTGCATATTACTCGTGCCTGCTTGAGGGATTGCCGGGGCCTGGAAGGATATCAAGGAGGCCCTTTCCAGCCCAACCTGAATGGGTGGGAGTGCCTTCAACCCCGGCAAATCGGTTATGTATCATCGAAAGAGATATCGCCCATGTACGGCAGCCACGTGATCTCCCCACCCTTCCGTTTATATTCAGCGACAGCGTCAGCCAACTCTGCACTTTTCCCTTGGCGTCGCGCCTGTTGCCGAAATTGACGATTGTCCTCCCGGATGATCGGGCGCAGCAGCGGGTGGGTTTCGATGTAGGACATCATTCCTCCTTCACCTAAGCCTAGAGCCAGAAATCCAATAGTCCTTACCGGAAAATCCACGCACAAATACACGAGAATCGTTGTGCTCGATGACGCGGCAATATATGAGGTTCCGGCCATGTGTATAATATGGATTACTGTTGATCGGGTATTCTTCCCGCAATACCTTTGTTAATTTTTCTTCAGCTTCATGGATTGCGTTGAAAGCCTCTTGAACCCTTGCTTTATTAAACATTATTCCTCACTCAGTTCCAGGGCCGCAAGAGCGTCCATCAACCTGCTATCAGTTGCAATATGAACCTGTGTTTCTTGGAGTGCCTCGATCAACTCCCTCACCTTCTCCGGGTTGCCGATTCCCGCCATGGCGTTGACGCAGGAAACCGCACGTTCGACATCGGCCCTATCCCTAAAATCCCCTATATATGCCCCTTTTGGGCTCCAGATTGCCCCTCCCGGTTGAGGCCCCTCCCGAGGCACCGCGAAATCGGTAGTTTCCCACAGTCCCCGCGTATAGTTTGGTTTGTCAGGCACCCCCCACCTCCGGCATCTCTTTGATCCACAGATCGTCTGGGATGCGGCCTTGCTGCCCTGGCTTTGGCCCCGAATCCTGCTTCACGAACACCGGCACACCCGCGGTTTTGCACTGTTCGACCGTCTGTCTGATCCAGTCGATATCCAGCGTCCGGTGATCGGGCCCGCTCTCGCCGCCGACTATAACCCAGTTGAGTAGTTGATCGCCCTTCGGGCTGCCCGCGATAACGCTTCCTGATTTCCATTCGAGACCGGGATTGCAATACGGGCAACCTGAAGAGGGGTCTCCCATCCACCCCCGATCCCAGCATTTCCGACAACGGTATTGTCGAAGCCACGGCCTGATATCCGTCAACGCCAGCAAAGGCTCCATCGATACCCACCACACCGCCGCCGGGGTCTGGAGCAGGATGGGGATACGCTCGTTCGCGGTCGCCTGATCCTCGACGCTCACGCCGAGCCATACGTTTCGGTAATCCATCGCTCGGTGATTCGCCTTCATCCATTTGGCAAATTCGAGAGCCCGCTCCGGGCGCTTGGTCAGGATTTGGAAAATATGCTGCTGTTTGCAGTAGTCGCCAGATCCGCAATCGAACATCGTGTTCCACACTTTGGCGATAAACTTGAATGGCACGTCCGGGTGGAATAGATCACTCATGGAATCGACAAAGATCCGGTGAGGCTTTTTCCAGTGTAAGGGCTGCTCTAGGCGATCAGGCAGACAATTCACCCTACCTGTCCATTGGAGTTTCCCATTCCGTTTCTCGACGGTGCCGGCGTATGCGGCTCTAATTTTCAGGTTGGGATTGTGCGCCATCCGCCATGCACCCTTCAGGGCATAGCATCCGTTGCACCCGGTGCTCACTTTCGAGCAACCAACGGTTGGGTTCCATGTCTCATCGGTCCAGGAAATCCCTGTTTTACTCATCAATCGTCCTCGACTTTATTGATCGCGTTCATTGGAATGAGCCTTATCGTTTTTGCCAACGATCTGCATTTTTTGCTGCAAGTTTTTACGATCTTCTTTCCATCATCCAAATCTTTCCAGGAGCCGTACCATGTCCACTCTTGATCCCACACGCTTTCCACATGGCAGACTGAGCATTGATGGCGCCGCCGACTGTCCGGTAGCTCGACAATAATCGCCGATCTATCACCAAACACGATTCAAACCCGGCTCCGTTGCTGCGATGGCGGGCCGGATCATTTCTTCCATTGCGTCCCACTTGTCAGCTTTGCGTTGCAGCCGTTCATTCTCGGTCTGTAGATTGAATATCTCCTTCTGTTGGTTTGCCCACATCTTTCGAATGTTATTGCGCTCTGCCTCAAGTCGCTTGATCTCTACCTGTAATTCACAAATGGTATCATATTGAACTTTATCATGTGCCTTCAACGCCTCTGTGACCCTTGCGCGAATTATAAAGTCCGGGTGGTAGAGTGGTAGTTGAAGTAGGGCGTGGAAGCTCAACAGATCGGGAGTCTCACTTTCACTTATTTCTGAAGGTTCTGATAGGCAAGGGCATGAATCCAGGCACGTAACTCCTTCCCATCTCCGTTCTTGCCCACAGCCATCACAGATTATCTTTTTACTCACCATCTTCTCCCCTCTCCTATTTACCGAAAAATACTTCGCGATGGATCAGGCAAACAACGCAAGGATCCGCTCGCAGTGCCTCGCTGGCCCCACCTAGTATGCCTGTGGCAGGTTGTACAAGGTAGTGTTCACAG
>SDBV01001747.1_pt1 | contig 32543 bp, 28 predicted proteins | sample 2277081 | NCBI WGS metagenome assembly SDBV01 (sample SAMN10402039, study PRJNA504765) | marine sediment metagenome | isolation source: marine sediment core GS10_PC15, 223 cmbsf | place: Arctic Ocean: Southern Knipovich Ridge | collected 2010 | reverse complement strand
TCTATCTCCCCGTCTTTCACTCCGGGATATTTTAAACTGAGCAAAGTAATATCATGCCTGTTCTTTAATCTCTTATATATTTCATAAGCCCTGATTCCTGCACCTCCAAAACCATAAGGACTGCCGAGACTTTCATAGGTGAGTTGGAGAATTTTCATTTCTTAATACTATATTTTCAGGATATCCTGCAAGATTTATTTTTTATCTCTGAGATAAAATCTTTAATAAAATTTCCAAGTTCTAAGGAGGATGTGTCTAATGGTATGAGTAATTCAAAACATTCTGCATTAGCGAAAGCCGCATTATATATGGCTGTAACCTGTCTCTGGACGTGTTTATGGCTATTGTTTATGTCTGTTTTACGAAGAAACTCCAATAAATTCTTTTCTTCTAAAACTATATCCTGTGATGTCTTCATAACAAAATCATCTGTTGTTATTTTTCGTGCTTTTAATTTTAGCGCTTCTGTCCGCACCAGGTAAAAACAATATTTAATATTTGCCTTGGCAGCAAATTCAGAATTATTATATATTGCTGTCACAGGTAAACGTTTAGTTATCTTTTTGTTATTGAATATGCGAAATAAGTTCCACACTATCCTTTCAGTAAACAAAATATTTTCAAAAAATCTGGGTTTAAGGGCATCAGATAATAAGAAAATTTGTGGATTGATAATCATATACATTCCATTGAGATAAGCTTTATATTTACTGTCTATTATGAGTTTATCATCTGATAGTAGTCTATAATTATTATTAATGAGAAATGAATTTAAGATTGCCGTTTTACCACTTTGTTTAGCACCTGCAAAAATATATGCAGTACTTTCCCTGTCTGCAACAGCACTTGCGTGCAAATAAGATCCTCCATTTTTCATTAGCATAAACTGGATTGTCCATTCAAATACTTCATAAAAAAATGTTGCTGCAAAAAATTCTTTCATAGAAAAAGTACTTTTAATTAATAGCCCAAAGAGTAGTCTCTGCATATTTTCCGGTATGAAAGCCAATACTTTATATATAGGATGAGTTACAAGAGAAAAAGTCACAATGGCCGGCATCCCCACACGAAAATTAATATCATAAAACTTAGTTCTAATTTTGATCTTATTTTCAGTAGATATATTTTTACAAAGATGACGGCCGAATATCCCGATCTTTGGTCGGGAAGATTCATTAACAAAGTGATAAATAATATCTGGAGTCACATCAGGATCAGCTTTTTTGAAGGATGATATTTCTTTGACCACCTCTTTAAAGATCTCTCCTGAACCTTTAAGGGAAACAACAATGTTACCCACGAGTATCTTGACTGACGATAGATTCATAAATAACATTTTCATACTGCTTTATGATTTTATCAGTAGAAAATTCCATTGCCCGTTCTTTTCCAAGCCTGGCCAGCCTTTCTCGAAGCTCACCTTCTTTTAGCAGTTTCAATATCCCCTCTGAAAGAGCAACCTCATCTCCTACAGGAACGAGCAATCCATATCTGCCATTCTTTAATATCTCTCGCGGACCTGATTTGCAATCTGTGGAAATAACAGGCAACCCGCAAGCCATTGCTTCTAAAATCACCATTGGCAGACCCTCATAAAGGGATGAAAGGACAAAAACATCAGAATTGGATAAGAAAGAATACGGGTTACTTTGAAAACCTACAAGAGAAACTTTTTCACTCAAGCCAAGGGCAACAATAAGCCTTTCCAATATTGCCCTTTCCGGGCCTTCACCAAGTATTATTAAACGTGCATCTAACTTTGTAACGGTCCTGCCGAATGCCCTTATGAGCATGGTAAAATTCTTCTGCTCTGCAAGCCGACCTATTGCTATAACAATTGGGACATAATCTTCAAAAAAAGGATGTTCTACAGTATCAGCACTAATTTTATTAATACGTTCAAAATTTATGGGGTTATATATAGCTTTGATTTTACTATCAGATATATTAAATTTTTCAACGAGGTCAGATTTTATGCCTTCTGAGACTGTAATAATTCTATTAGCAAATCGATATAAGATTTTCACCAATGGTCTAACAGGAAATATAAGAATTTTTTTCCCTTCTTTTGTTTTTATCACTTCGCTCAAAGGGATATGTTCACAAATAATTGTCCTTATTCTAAATATCATCCCCGCTAAAATAGCCATGATATTATTATGCGTCAGCATGCTTAATATTGCCTGTGGCTTTTGTTTATGAACAACCTTCATGAACGCTACCAACTGTTTCAATATCTCAAGCGCATTGTCTGATTTTCTTTTTACAACAGCAACTTTTACATCTTCAGATAAAAATTCTCTATACGGAGAATTTTCAAATGGGTATAACAGGACAAGGATTGGCTCGATCCTTTTTTTATCTATATGGCTAAGAATATTAACCATCACCCTCTCTGCGCCGCCACCTTCAAGGGATGAAATGAAAAACATGACTCTGATTTTTTCTTCAAGATGTTTTTTTGGAGAAAAGAGATGCAGACTCCCGTTCATATTTCTAATATAACATCCTCCCATTGCTTCATTAATGCTTCTAAACTAAAATCTTGAGCTCGCTTCAGAGAGAGCTTTGATAAGGTCTCCCTGAAATCTTTGTCTTTCAAAATATTTATGAGTGCATCTGCTACAGCATCAGGGTCTTCTGTTGGAACTAATATCCCATATTTGCCGCCATCCAATGTCTCCCCGGGACCTGAGCGGCAATCAGTGGCAATTACAGGCAACCCTAAAACCATTGCCTCAATGATAGTATTCCCTAAGCCTTCATACCTCGTTGCAGTGCAAAATAGTGTTGCCCTTTTCATATATTTAAAAGGATTAGGATGAAATCCCAGGAAAGCAACATCTTTTCCCAAATTAAGGGATTCACTCAAAGATATTAAATTTTCTCTTTCTTCTCCTTTTCCCAAAATTAATAGTCTGCAGTCTATGTGATTTTTTACCTTTCTAAAAGCCTTTAACAAAATATCAAAGCCTTTAGAATATATAAGCCTTCCTCCTGAAACAATGGTTGGTTTATCATATGTTATATCTACATCTTCTTCAGCCATCTGGCGTATTTTTTCAAGATCAATTGGATTATAAATCGCCTGTATCAACTTATCATTTATATTGAAATTTTTTATTAGATCTTCTTTCTCTCCCTCTGATACAACAGTAACAAGTTCAGCATCACTATAAGCTCTCTTGATTAGATAAATCTTTAACCATTTATGCTTTTCAGTATTGAACTCATATTTAATATACTCTGTCATTGTCGTGGTATCATGTACTATATGCCTGAAGTCATAAAGCCTGAGCTTCCTTAAAAGATAAGAGATTATAGCTGGATACCACATGCAACTTATTACCACATCAGATTTTAACTCTGATAACGCTTTTTTAACCCTTGGAATAATACGAATCAAATTTGTATTAGCATTTTCATTTAAGCTCACTCTCTCTATATCCTCTGGCAGCACATCCAAAAATTCACCTCTTTCCTGAAGCAAAAGAAGTTTAGGGTTTACTTTTCCCCTCTTTTTAAGCAATGGCAAAAAGTTTCTTGCTAACTTTGCCTCTGTACCACCTGCCTGAAGGGATCCTATAAAAAACACAACATTTTTCTTTTTCATCACTCATCCAAAATAGTCAAAATATACTATATTACTAAATTGAGAGATTTTCATCTCACTGTTCTTTCAGATAAAGTAGATTAATCTTTTTATCCCCATCATACTTGACGGAAGAATTAGAATGGAGATAAACTCTTTTTAGGGTATTATTTAAATAATTAACATGATTAGTAAACCTCTAATAAGCATTCTAACGCCTGTCTATAATCAAGAACTGTATATCGAAAAGACCATTAAGAGCGTGTTAAACCAGACGTATCAAAACTGGGAATGGATTATTATGGATGACGGCTCTACGGATAATACGAGAAATATTATAAATACATATAAGGATGAAAGAATAAAATATCTCTATCAAGAGCACTCTGGTATAGATAAAATAAGTTCCACGCACAATGAAGCACTTCGACTATCAAAAGGTGATTTTATTGCCCTTATAGATGGAGATGATATGTGGCCTGAATACAAACTTGAAAAACAGTTAAATAGCTTTATAGATGATAAAGTTGTTTTAAGCTATGGAGAATGCTGCATTATTAATTCAGGGGGGGGAAAGATTGATTATATCAAGGTTCCTGATGATAAGGAAATTTCAAGGAATGAACCATTGGGGTCATCGCTTCAGAAATTTTTATTTCAAGTAAACAGTTTTATCTATAATCCAACCGTTTTGATAAGGAAATCAGCTTTGCAGAAGATTGGAGGATTTATAGTATACAGAGGGCTATGTCATGATTTTCCGACATGGTGCAGGCTATCTCTTGATGGGAAGTTCGACCCTGTTTCCCAATGTCTGGGGTACTGGAGGAAACACAGCAATTCAGTGACTTTTCATAATGCTGAGTATCGTTTTAGAAATAAGATTCAATTTATCAGGGACTTCGCAGAAATATATAAGCGGGAAATTGAGTCACTTGGTTTTTATTTTATTAAAGAAAATATTGATACGCATATTGAGAAAAGGTTACAATCATTTATTGAATTTCTTCCATATGATAAAGCAATGCTACTGGCAAAAATCAGCATGTTTCAGGAAGCCAGAGAAGAATTTAGCGCATACGTTAAAAATAATTCATCATTAAAAAATCAGTGCATTTATTACTTATTTTATTTATCTGAGCTGTTAAACTATGATATTGTTAATCCTTTCAGGAAAATGAAGGGAAATCTTGATACCATCATGAAAAAATAGGTTTTTTGTAATCACTTCGGACATTTATGAATGCAATGTCTAAAAGGCAAGTTACTTTAATAAATAATGATATCCTCTACAAGTGGGATAATTTATCTGAAACCAGATATCAAAATTGGCTAAAAATGTCCTCGCCGCTAATGATGGAAGATTACACAGTAGATGGATTTCCTATCTTTATACAAATAGAACCTACGAATTACTGTAATCTTAAATGTCCCCAATGTCCCGCAGGTGGTTTGGGTTTCAAAAGAGCCAAACATCATATGAAGCTTGAAGAATTTAAATCTATTATTGATAATGTTGGAGAATATCTTTTATTTATAACTCTATGGGACTGGGGAGAGCCTCTGTTAAACCCTGAATTGCCAGAGATGATACGCTACGCTGCAGAACGAGACATAAAAACCGTTACCAGCACCAATGGTAATTGCAATCTCTTTCATGATGAACATTATATTGAGCGATTATTACGTTCCGGACTCAGCACCTTAATTGTCGCTGTTGATTCAATAAATCAGGATAATTATGAAAGTTACAGGAAAAAAGGTAATATAACTAAAGTTATAAATGGAATAAAAAGGGTTGTTTCAATAAAAAGGAGACTCGGCACCGGACCGTTAATAACTATGCGAACGGTTCTCATGAGACAGAACGAACATGAACTAAGGTCACTGAGAAAAGTAGCCAGAGAACTTGGAGTAGATCGATTCTCTGTTAAGACTTTAAACCCATGGCATGAACACTGTGATAAAGATATCGTCCCTGAGAACCCAAAATACCGAAGGTATCAATATAAAAAAGGGACATTTGAACGCATCAGAAGAAAGTATTCCTGCAACATTACCATGCGGCAATGTACCATCCACTCAAACGGCAATGTAGTTCCCTGTTGCTGGTTATATGATGATGACCTTTCTCCTAATAATGTCTTTACTGACGGAGGATTAACAAAAATCTGGAACAGCCCCTCCTATCAGAATTTAAGAAAAAGGATATCTCTTGATAAAGATTCCATTCCTGTTTGCAAAACTTGCTCCTTTAATTATAAACCCACAAGAACCGGATGGTTTTTACAAACGTTAGATCTGACTCAAGGCAGAAAAACCCAATATAAGTATTTACTCAAAAGGCATATCGAGTTAAATATAAATGAAAAAGTGCTTCGTGGAATTTTTAAAACAAGAGACAGAATAAAATCGTTTTTTTGAGATAAAAGAAATAAGGATTTTCTTGAACAGGAAACCTCTCATAAGCATCATAACTCCTGTACATAACCAGAGTTTCCATATCAACCAAACTATTCAAACCGTGTTAAATCAGTCGTATCAAAACTGGGAATGGATAATTATTGATGACGGCTCAACAGACGATACCGGGGACATTATAAAAAGTTATAAAGACAGCAGGGTATACTGTGCCTTTCAAAAACACGCAGGTGTTGGTCAACTTGTAAAAACTTTCAATAAAGCCCTTAAAATGTCTAATGGAGACTTTATTGCTATGCTTGACCATGATGACTACTGGCCTGAATATAAGCTTAAAATGCAAATGGAAAGTTTTGACAAACCTGGCATTGTCCTTAGTTATGGTGAATGCTGTGTTGTTAATCAAAAAGAACGGAACATAAGTAATATGAATATACCAAGTGATGCACGCATCGCCAATAATGAGCCAGTGGGTTCTTCCCTGAAAATATTAATGTTCAACAGATACTGTTTTATAGCTAGCTCAACCGTCATGCTTAAAAAAAGCGCTTTATTGAATATAGGCGAGTTCGTAGAAGCTGAAGGGCTTTACCAGGACTTTACAACATGGACAAGGCTTTCCCTGGAAGGTAGATTTTCAGCTATACCTCGTTGTCTTGGTTACTGGCGAAGACACCCCTCAGCAGCAAGTCTCAGTTGTGATTCTGTGCGTTTGTTTGATGCTGGTATCAACTTTCTTAGGGAATTTATTTTACAGAATGAGAAAAAACTCAATGCACTCGACATTTTTTACGATATGGACAAGTTTGAGGAACATTGGGAAGAGATAAAAAAGGAGCACTTTTTTTATCTGCCTTACAACAGAGCAATGCTGAGTGTTGGCTTATTTGAAAAAGCTAAAGCTGAATTTAAAAAGTTTTTAGAAAAAGATTCGTCATTAAAGAATAAACTCATTTATTACTTGATATTTTTTTCAGGTTTGATAAAGGCTGACATAGTCAATCCGCTATCTGACTTTAAAAGGAAAATAGGAATTTTTTTCAAGAAATAGTCAAATTGTACATGCAAATTAATCTTTTAACCGCAGCATGGTATAGTAACAAGCCTTTAACCCTAAAATTTCCTGAAAATTGGGATGTCATTTTAATTGGACAAAAAAAACATTCTCCCTTAACTGATTTTGATATAAAGAAAAAAATTAGAAATCCTATTGGAACCTCTCAGCTATCAGAATTAGTAAAAGGGAAAAAACAGGTTGCCATACTGATAGATGACATTCAAAGACCTACACCTACTGAAAAGGTAATTCCTTTTGTTCTGGATGAATTAAAAAATGGAGGTATTAAACAAGATGATATCATCATTGTTATGGCTGTGGCATGTCATAGACCAGCCACAAAAGAAGATTTCATTAAGAAATTAGGCATGGAAACAGTTAAAACTGTTAAAACACTATCACATGATTGCACAAAAAACTTAATATATCTCGGTAATACAGTTAGAGGCACTCCTATTTACGTGAATAAATTTGTCAAAGATTGTGACTTTAAAGTCAGCATCAGTGGAGTATACCCTCATGAAAGTGCAGGATTTGGAGGTGGTGCCAAGATCGTCCATCCGGGAATATGTGGAATTGATACGGTAAAATATTTGCATAGCCAGCTAAAAGGCGTTTCGAGAGGCAGCACTCTCAATAATGAATTCAGAGAGGACATGCTTGAGGTAGCAAAAAAGGTTGGTCTGGATTTTACTGTAAATGTATTAATAAACCAGAACAAAGAGATCAGCCACCTCTATGCCGGACATAGATTTCTTGCTCATAAAGAGGCTGTAGAGACTGCAAAGCAATGTTATGGTGTGACACCAATTAAGGATGCAGATATAGTAATAGCAAACATTTATCCTTTTGACACATCCTTGCATTTTATTTTTAAAGGATTGTGGCCTTTGAGTTACGGCAAAAATAAAAGTTCAAAGGTTGTCATCGCTTCCTGTCCAGAAGGTCTTGGATACCACGCATTATCTTTGAAATCATTGTCCGGTTGGGCAGGGTTTCACCGCAGAATGAAGGCATTATCCAGACATGATATATACAGTTTTATAGCACAGCTGAAAAATAAAAAAACAGCTTTTTTATTTTTTTCACCTTATGTTAAAAAACGCCAATTAAAGAAAATTTATCCGGGAGCAAAGTTATTCAATACATGGGAGAGTCTTATACAACAGCTTGAATCAAGGCATAAAGAATCACATATTAAGGTGGCTGTCTATCTATCTTCATCTTTACAGTTTCCTTTGGTATCTAAATGACCTCACAGGATACATCATATAGAAGTTTCTCGTATTCCAGTGCTATTCTATCCCAAGTATAATCCTTAACCAAATCCCTTCCCCTCTGTCCCATCACCTTTCGTTCTTTACTTGCAACAAGTGCTTTCATTGACCGTGCAAGAGATATGGCATCTCCTGTCTTAAAAGATATTGCTGCCCCATTATTTACTAAATAACAGAATTCAGGAATATCACTCACAATGACCGCCTTCTCACATGCCATTGCCTCAAGAAGACTTATTGACTGAACATCGTGTCTTGGAGGAAATACAACAAATAATGCATTCAGGATAATCTCCTTTTTCTTTTCACCAGATACCCATCCTGACAGTTCTATCTTTTTTCTCATATCATCAGGCAAGTCCATGAGCATATTTTTAAATTCATTCATGTCTCTGCCGTCACCTGCTATGAACAGGCTGATATCCGGAAATGATTTATAAAATTCCTTGTACGCATTTATAAGAACATCAAGTCCCTTCCCATATATATCTATCCTCCCAAAAAACAGAATATAATTATCTTCAGAAGGAGTAGTTTTCAATAATTCCGGAGAAATACCATTAGAAATAAATTTAACGTATGCGTCGCTTCTTAATGTAAAATTTTTAGATGTCTCTGGATTTACAAAAATTATATTCCTGTAAAATTTTGGTCTAAATTTTTCCATTAGATAGAGTGCTAAGGCATAAACTGGATTGTATTTCTTAAAATAAAGCCTTCCTGTATATCCCTGTACCTGCAAAACTATCGGTTTTTTTGTAAAAGCGTGTAGAAAAGTTGGTATTGCAGGTGAGCATTCTTCAATTATAATATCAAACCCATCACCATATCTTTTAACAAAAAGTGCCGCGTGATAGGCATACGACAGCAGGGTTTTTGTGAGGCTTTTACTTTCAGTTCCAACAAATATATGTTTTAAACCCTCAATTTCTCCATTCCTGGCGCCAGGATATTTTTTACATAAAAAGGTAATATCATGTCGATCTTTCAAGTAGCTATAAATCTTATAAGCCCTGATCCCTACGCCGCCAATACCGAAATAATCATCTTTGCTTTCGTATAGCAGATAAAGAATTTTCATTTCTTTTCTTTCAATATCCTCTCACATGACTGAAGAATACTCTCTGCTGTCCTATCCCATGAAAATTTCTTTACTCGTCTGAGCCCTTTTTCTGTCAGTTCCTTACGCAGATTTTCATTATTAATGACCGTTAGGATTATTTCTTCTAATACCCGGCTATTTGTTGGATCAAAAAGTATCCCCGCATCTCCAACCACCTCAGGCAGTGACCCCCCATTAGAAGAAATGACAGGTGTACCACATGCCATTGCCTCTAAAATGGTCATCCCGAATCCTTCAACCAGAGAAGGATGCACTAACATATCAGCATAAGCATAAAACTTGGGAATTTCTTCAACACTGACATAATTCAGATAAAGAATCCTTTTATCTTCTTGAAGTTGGTCAGGTGACAACTCCTTTCTGCCAACGACTACAAGAGAATGAGGTATGTTGTTTTTTATATTTAAAAAAGCCTTTAATAGGGTCTTAATATTTTTATAAGGGAATAGACTCCCTACAAAAAGAATAAATGGTCCTCTTATATCATAATTTTTTAAAAAATTCTGTTTCAGTTCATCGCCATGAGGTTTGAATATGGTAGAATCATAACCCGGATGGACAACATCAATACTATCACTTCTTATTTTTACAGTTTTTAAGAGTTCCTTCTTGACAAAATTTGAGGGCACTATGACCCTCCGGGCAAATCTGGACAATAGTTTCAGGGAAAATTTAAAATAACTCCCTGCAAGTCCAAACTGTTCGGGAAAATAAAAAGGATGTAAGTCATGAACTGTAACAATCAATGGCGATAAAGGGATAAATGGAAATTCCATTATCGGACAATAAAACAAATTAATCCCATATTTTTTTATCATAATAGGCAGTACAGTATTAGCGTATATTAGTCTGTTAAAATTACCTGATAGCTTTGATGAACCTCTAATTCTGATAGGTGTTTTTCTTATTTGTGTTTCCTTAAGGTTATCCAAAGAGGCAGAAGTAAACACTATGGTGTCTTTGTTTAAAGCACAGAGTCGGGTTGATACCTCTCTTGTGAAGACACCAATACCAGTAGGTTTTTCATTTAGAAATGATGCATCTATACCTATCTTCATTTATCTATATCCTTTATATATATCTGTATTGTTAATAAGTCTGTAAGATAAAACAGAAACAAATAAATGAGCCACTTTAACACTCCCATCAGGTCTAAGAATCATGGCGTTATAGAAATATTTTGATAAATGGTAAAGATATTTCAAGAACTTTGGTTTGAAAAAAGCAGGGTTTTCAGAAGCCTCTTTTAAGATGTATCTGCATGAAGAGCTATTCTTAATCCCAATATCAGTGTTTTTTGGCAGATAAAAGATTGCTGGATAGCCCTTATTTTCTAATGCACAAGCCAATTGCTGTAAATAAAGAAGTGAACCACCAGTGCCATAGTGTGTAACAATGGCTGTTTTAGCTTTCATGATTTATTATTCGTTTTCACTACTGTCCGGTTAAAAAATGTTTAAATATTAACTGGTTGTCATTCCGGCTTGTCCGGAATCTTTCCTTATATAAGGAAAAAAGAGGGATTCCCGACAAGCGGGAATGACGTTTATATGCCTAATAAACCTTTAATTATAAGAAGATGAACGACAAATATGTTCATAAGATTTACCGGACACTACTGATTCGTTTTCATGAATATGATATCTGATACTCACTAATAATTTTTAGAGCTCGAAAGTTTATCATATAATATTCCATAAACATAACCTGATATAGTAATTAAATAAACTAAAGCTTTGTAGCGTTTTTGAGTTCCACCAAAAGCTATATTAACAAATGCCTTTACTATTTTTATAAAAATACTGAAGTAGTTAATATTGTTATATTTTCGTGAAGTAGCCTGAGGCTTTAAAATGTTGAATATATAATCGGAAATTCCTTGAGCAAAGGCTCTCTTAAAAAACCATCTTTTTTTAATGCGTTCTTTTGGTATTACATGATTAACGATAACTCTTGGTTGATAATAGATCTTCCCCCCCACCATTCGCAGTTTATGAAAAAGCAATGCCTCTTCATTTGATATCAAAGATTTTCCCCTTCTGCCGAGTCTGGTTTCAAAAAAGCCGGCATCCTCTACGGATTGATTTAAAAAAGCCATGTTCGTTCCGCAAACGAACTCATTTTCTTCGATCCATCTGGGTGATTCCCCGAGGTCAAGTATACTAAGGTGAGTTAACAAGGATTCAGAAAGCCACTCTGGTCTGGATGCTTCCCAGACAGGAAGCACCTTACCCCCAACGCACCCAGGCACTGGGTTTACATCTTCAAAGGTGGTCACTATTTCTTTCAACCAATTCTTTTCAGCGACTGCATCGTCATCAATGAAGGCAACAATCCTTCCGCTTGCCTCTCTGATGCCCCTATTACGGGCATGGGAGAGGCCCTGTCTTTTCTCCAGGACATAATTAATCTTAACAGGAGAACCTTTCTTTACTTCATCAATAGCTTGTTTTGTATTATCCGTGGAATTGTTATCCACAACAATGATCTCAAATTCATGTGGCGGGAAATCTTGCGAAATGAGTGAATTCAGAAGCTTTTCAAGATATTCATGCCTGTTATAGGTACATATTATGACTGAGATTTTTATAGAACCCATTTTCACAACCTCTTAGTAGGGGGGTTGCTGCACTTAACCCCAAAATAGGTATTATTTCACCTTAGCAATGATCGTAAAAGGAGTGCCGTCTGTATTTTCAAAAAAACAAGTGCTATCAATTTAGCCGGGTCTGCCATTTATTATATCTGTGGAATGAAGGTTATTTTTTTCTGAAATTACAGAGCACTGCTTCTGCCAATCTAAAATCTTCTTCTGTGCTGATTTTGATGCATTTGAAAGGGTCCATGCGGAAAAAACCAACCTTACCTGAAAAAACGGCATAGCCATTCTTCTCAAAGCTCTCAATGAAAGTCTCTGCTCTCCAAATGCAGACTGACCAGACGCAAAGCATAACAGGCGGAATATTCTGTGTCATAGGCAAAATACCATCAGGATTAAAATTAATGGGTTTACCTTCGCAGAATGCCTGCAGGCGCTCCTCTCTAACCGTAATTACTGTGTCATAATTACCTTCCTGATAAAAATCAATAACCTCGTCAATATCCTTTCCGGTAACGAGAGGTGAGACCGGGTTAACCATAACCAGCACATCAGGTTTGGTATTTTTGATAAAATCATAATTGAACACATCAGATGTAACGGTCTCTTTAGCCAGTTTTTGATCCCTTTTATAGTATTTGGCTCCATTCTCCTTAGCTAACGTGCCAATGACCTCGCTTTCTGAATTTACGTATATTTCAGATACCCTGGATTGTTTCGCAGCCTGTATAGCATATAAAATCATAGGCTTGCCGTTTAAAAGACGGAGGTTTTTGTGTTTAACCCGTTTACTGTCCATACGTGCTGGAATTTCAATAATAAAGCGCGACAATTTATCCTTCCTCCGAATGCTTATATATCTCTTCGATCAATTTCATTACCTTAAGGGCATCCTCCAAATTACCACTTTCAATAGGTTTATCCTCCCTGACGGCCGAGACAAACTCTTCAACCTCTAAACGCCAAGAGTCATCCCGGTCAAAATAAATCATTTCCTCCCTCGGCTTGCCAAAAGCAAATGTACTGTCCTCAAATTGTTTGCGGGCAAAAGTAAGTGATTCATCTCCATAGCTCCGGGTAGAACTCAGAATTCCGTTAAGATTGATATAGCCATCCTCCAATGATATTTCCAGGGAAAACTTATGTTTCCACTGGGTTGAAGAAGAATGGAGAGTAGCAATCTGGCCTTCCGGTGTTCTGAGCAAGGCAAAAGCATTGTCTTCTACCGGGATCTTCCAGAAAGACGTAGTGACCATACTTTTGACCTGAGAGAAATCCCCTACAAAATAACGGAAGAGGTCCAACATATGGACTCCCTGGTCAAGCAAAACACCGCCTCCTGACTTTGTTTTATCACTGCGCCAATTGTTCTCGAATTGAATCCCGCCAGCCTTGCCATAAACCCCTCTAAGCCAAAGGATTTTACCGAACTTTCCACTTTCAATCATGGATTTAGCTTCCATCACAGAGTAATGGTATCGGTGGTTAAACCCAAATTTTATCTTGCATCCAGGGTTTCTTTTCGCCGCTTCTCTTATCCGCTGAACATCTGCAACGGATCTGCCAGGTGGTTTTTCACAAAACACATGAAGCCCATGATCCAATGCGGTCACTATCAGGTCAGGTGCAGCATGGTTATAAGTACACACAAAAACCATATCCAGTTCCTGGTCAAAAATCCGGTAAGGATCGGTAAAACTTTCAACACTATACGTCTCTAATGCCTCGGGTCTGATATCCGCAATGGTACGCAAGTCCGTAGAAGGCAGTTCATGCACAACCTGGGCCCTGATCATTCCCATTTTGCCCATGCCAATAATCCCCACCCTGAGGGGGGTGCCCTTAATGAGAACCCCGTTTTTTGTTTTTGTTAAAGTCATTTAGTTCAGCCCCTGTACCGCTCAAAACGATAGTAAGTATAAATGAGGTGGTTTAGGACCATAAAGGCATCCTCCACCTGGCCATAATATCCCTTTTCATTTTCAATATGAAACGATATGTCGCAGAGTTCTTTTAACTGGCCGCCGTCAAATCCGGTACACCCGATAATTATCACCCCCATTTTTTTGGCGAATTCAACTGCTTTTACTATATTTGGAGAGTTTCCACTTACTGACAGAGCAATCAATAGATCCAGAGGGTGCAGAATAGGACGTAATTGTTCTGAAAATATCGAATCATATCCTTTATCGTTTCCCAGGGCACTGATAGCACTCACATTATCTGTGAGACTTAGAATCTTAAGCGGTTTTATTCCCTCATGTCTAATACCAATGCCCATATCATTTGCTATGTGGGAAGCAATAGAGGCACTACCTCCATTTCCAATAATGTAAATGGTACTATTAGCTTTCCTGGTCCTTTCCATCTGCTCAATAATCTGATCAAATACCTCAGGATTAATGGTCTTTAGATGTTCATGAAGTCTATCGAAGTAATTTTGTACATAGTCTGAAATACGATTATCTTTCATTACTCACCTCATGATTGACGCTTACAGATTAATTTAAGTGCTGAGCTTAGACGTACCTCCTGGATGAACTGTTGAAGTCTTTTAATGTCAAGTTGCGTACGGTACTTAAAAAAGTACTGGAAGACGTCATCCTCGTCACTATGCTTCTGGTAGTGCTGTCTAAGATACTCCGTATCCAGAAGTCCCGGCGTACTCAATTCAAGAATTTCCAGGCCTGCCCTTTTACAGAGATGCTCGTAACCTTCCACCGAGAGTAAAGATATATGTTCGAGCGGGAATATCGATGTGTTATTTCCGCGCAGAAGCTGAATATCAATTCCGCTTCCCAATCGAGCAAGAATGACCATGCGTCCGTCTCCGGTTAATTTCCCGGAAAGTATAGGAAACATTTCTGCGGGCGTGCGCATTTGCTCAACCGACATCAAAAGGAGTATAAGGTTACAGGAGTTATCCTCAACCTCGTCAAGACGGGTTATTGACAGGGAACTGCCGGATTCGTCTTTTAGTCCCGCCTGAAAGCGTAAATATTCCCGCACTTTCTGCTGGCTGTTTAGATAATCAAGAATATGGCGGTTCCTGCCGAAGACCTCAAGAATGCGCATCTTATTATTTCTTGAGCCATCCATAATTTCAGAGAGCAGGGGGTGTATGGTCTTTTTAAAACGATCAAGATATTTATTTTGAACATCAGGGGAATTTATAAATGCCGAAATGGGGGAATCAAAGAATGCGGCCTCATAAAGCAATTGTGGAGGCTGAGGATTAAGAAATACCGAAGCACAGGTTCGGCAACGGTCATACCGGTAATCCCATATACTGAAGAAAGTATAAATATCATCTGCATTGCAGGCAATACAGTGCTTAATAGAGACCCATTTGGACAAAGGCATCCCTGCTCCGGAAAGATACTCTTTCCAGAGAGTCTTCAGCTCTCCGAATACTGTCTCCGGATGAATCATGACATCTGAAATATCATCTGTAATAACTGTGTGCTTGTAACTCATATTACTAACCTGTCCTTTCAAGAAATTTTCGGAAATCCTTTGCTGTTTCTTCTAAAAAAGCAGTGCAGGTGCTGGCTACATGCGGGGTCATGTAAAAACGCTCAGGGTGAAATTCCTTAAGTTTTCCTTCATAGGGCTCGTGCCAGAATACATCAAACGCGGCAGTTATCCGCCCTTCCTTTATCTCCTTATATAAAGCATCTTCAGAGACAATTGCTCCCCGGGACGTATTAATCAAGACAGCATTATCCTTTATCCATGAGAGCTTCTCTTCGTCAATAAACCCGTTGTTCTCCGGCGTGTATGGTATATGCAAAGTAATGACATCAGCCTGATGGATTAATTCATTTAGTGCATCTTCACTGTTGTGCGATTTATCATAAAATGTAACATTCAGAAACGGCTTCATCAAATCAATAACGCGCTGTCCTATATTTCCCCTGCCGATTACCAGGAGATTAAAATCTTTTAAAGCCCTGCGGGCGGTTTTCACCCATAAAGAGAGATTTCCTGTGTTCCTGTATATCATAAGAAAGATAGTACCGCATGTAAACGATGCGGTTTCATCATATATTATCCCCATGGTACTTTGGGAAGGGAAACCCACAGAAATTCTTCTTTCTTCAGCTTCACGAACAGGAACATTGTCCTTACCTGCACCCGCACGGAAAATACCCTTTAAATTAGGAAATTTCTCCAAATCTATCTTTTTACTTCCGAGCAAAGCAAACTCTGACTCATCCGGGTTTGTGGTAATCTGTAGATCATCAATATAACCATCAAGGGTTCTGGTATTTGACCATATCTTCATTTAACAATTTCTCCGATTGATATTTTACCATTAGTCGCCGCAGCAGTAACAAAATTAGGCCGCCCGGTAGAATTGCAGTAGACCTCTCCAGAAGCGGCCTTAACAATAGCCAGACCTGCAGCCACATCCCAGATGCGGATATCCTCCTCAATATAACCATCGACACGACCACAAGCTACATATGCCAGAGACAGAGCTGCTGATCCAAAAAGGCGGACCTTTTTCCAGCGTTGAATTTGAGATATAAACTGCCGGAGACTTTCCTCTTTATAGTCTCGATAACTGGGAAAGCCCGTACACAGTACAGCCTGGTTCATATCCCTGAGATCACTTGATGAGATGGGCTTGTCATTAAGCCACGCTCCTTTGCCGACAACTCCGGTGAACATCTCCTTGAGGTTATAGTCATAAATAATCCCCATGATGGGTTCCTGCCCCTTCCACAGTGCGATTGAAATGCAGCAAAAGGGTATCCCTCTGAAATGGTTCAATGACCCGTCAAGCGGGTCGATTATCCACTGCAGTTGAGTTTTTTGTGTGAAATCCAAGGTAGCCTTCTCCTCTTCCGAAAGGACAGGAAAGTCATTAAGAGATTGCAGCATACGGGTAATCTTCTCATGTAGTATGCAGTCGAGGCCAAGCTTTATGTCTTTGCCTGCAGCCGAGTCCACAATGGTAAGAGTCGATTGAATTGAATCTCCTATGTCTTTCAGGCGAGGAGCAACTTCCAATAGCATATTTTGAAGTTCAATAGTATCAATCATAATATTTTTTTGACGTTTATACTTTTTTTATTCAAAGAATTTTTTCAACTGAGAAGGCCAGAGAGATTCTTAACCGTTCCAAGAAGTCAGTAAAAAAGAAAGAAGCGACATAGCCAGTCCCTTTTTAACCCCCTTATAATAAAGCCTTTTATGGAATTCACAGATATTTTCTGTCAGAACCTTTCCATTTACGACGCAGTCTGAAAACTTCGTTAAAGAAACGCATGTAACGGGCGTTTTCTTTGTCTTTCAAGAAATAAGCCAAGAAATTCCTGACCAGTCTCCATGGCCTTATAGTAAAAGAAATTACATAGAAATTTATGAACATCCACAGCATCCAGTTATGCAGTTGTTTAAAGTTTAAAGACTCGCTGTAGGAGTTACTATTATCCTTAGAGAAAAAGCTAATAAGGTTATTTAGTTCATCAAGGTTGTCGCTAAATTTCTTTTTCTTAAGCAATTCATCAAATAAGGGAGAACCTGGATACGGGGTAAATTGAGCCACATTGAGATCATCTACACCTATGAGTGCCAGTTTTCGTACCAGGGAGAGAGTTTCTCTCATAGTCTGTTCCGTGTCCTCAGGAAAGCCGATAACTATATAGCACCCCACGGTCATCTTTGTTTTCTTAGTGGTTTTTATGGCTTCAAAGAGCATATCCATTTTGATCTGTTTTTTGATCACCTTTCGAATCATTTCTGACCCGGACTCGGGCGCGAAGGCAAAATTCCGCAGGCCAGATCTCTCCAGGGCAAAAATAAGTTCTTCATCAAAGGCTTCACAACGCGTGCCCGAAGGCAGTTGATAGGAAATGTTCAGGTTCCTCTTGATAAGCTCTTTGCAGAAGTCCAAAGTTTTATTGCGGTTGATTACGAATGCGGAATCCATGAATGTAAATCCGGTCACCCCGTATTTGTTTTCCATGTATTCCATTTCGTCCACGATGGATCTTCCGTCTCTCATGATATATCTTCTAGTCCACATGTTTTTATTGGAACAGAAGGTGCACGCATAGGGGCATCCACGGCTGCCGAGAATGGGCATTGACCTGCCAAGATTTATTCCGGCGACCTGCCTGTACTTAATGTATTCTTTAATAGACCAACTATCCCAATCAGGATAAGGGAAGTTGTTGATGTCCTGAATTCTCTTCCTCGGCTTGTTTTTGACGAACTTTCCTTCTTTATCGAGGTAGGTTATACCGTCGATCCCGTCCCACGTCTCATTGGCCTCTATTTTCCTCACTATTTCAAGGAATGTCTCCTCTCCCTCTCCCATAACTACTACATCGAAGAGTCCGGTTTTTAGAACATGTTCGGGCATTGCAGTGGGATGTTCACCGCCAGCAACAAAGATAGCATCAGGATTTTCTTTTCGAATCGCTGACACCATTTTTTCAACCAATGACCAGCAATGAGAAAAGGGCCAGGTAAAGCCAAAGATTTTTGTACCTTTAGGCACTCTTTGTAAAATTTGCGGGGTAGTAAGCCCCTGAATCATAATTTGTTTGTCGTTATCATAAGGCAATTTTTGATCCAGGGCCTCTCCACAAGCGTCTATGGCCGTGTAGGAGTAACCATGTTTCTTTAAAAAAGCTCCAATGTAAGCAAGCCCAATGGGGGGAGCCGGTGTCTGGATTTGGATGCCCTTGACAACTTTTAGACCTTGATGGTTGATTAAAGTAATCACGATATTTTTAATTTATATCTGGACACACTACTGTCCGTTTAAAATAGAGAGTGTTGCAAGTCAGGCCTGTCTCTACCATCGGCAGACAGGTACCGACAGGCAGACTCTCTTGCCTTCGAAATATTGTAGTGTCTACAAGATAGCAAGTCAATAAGACTGGTTCTCTCATGTCAAGCCAATTTAGAAATGTCCGGTTTTTACCAAAATAGAAATGTCCTGTTTTATGTTATTGCCTCAACGCAGTTGTCATTCCGACTTGTTCGGAATCATTCTTTAAAGAAAGATGCTGGACAAGCCAGCATGACAGACATGAATAATTAAAAGGGCAGGATAGCATGTCTTTTTTAGGACATTTCTATTTTGGTGTTACATAAGACTGGTTCTCTCAAGAACCATTTCTGAGAATATCTGAAAGAGTAGAACGCTTTATATTTTTAAGCCCTATGTGATACCATCTGCTGGTTTGTGCTTTGAGGAATGTCTCAATATCTCTCAGACTGTCCTTTCCACTTACCTGTGCATAAAGAAGACTTATGAACTGTTGCCAACATGTAAAATACTTCACATAGTTGTGTCCACCATATTCGAGCAGCAGTCCCTACATTACACTATACCATCCCATTGTACCAAGTTTGGAATAGATAGTCTGGTAAGCTTCACACGGTGTCCAGCAATGATGACAGAAGCCCTTACGGATGCGCCCCCGGATCTCTTGAAAACGCGTAGTACTCCATGCCTTTCTGAGACTGTAATCAAAATCTTTCAGGCTCCCTACTATCTCATCGTCAGCAATGCAAGGGTAAATGTTACCCTCAGGGTCGATGAAACAGGAAGAGGAAAGGGCCTGGCAGGGAAGCGGGGTCTTTCCGGTACGAATGTATTTTTCAGCCAGTTTCAGATAAACCCGCTCTATTGCCTGCACTCCGCCAGAGCCGCGGCCTTTCTTTTTGGCAAAAGCGCGGATTTCATCCAAAGCCGCTTTCTGAAATGATATGTCCATACCACTGTTGCCGTAAAAGTGTTCCGACACCTGAGCAATATTAACATGAAGTTCAGAGGCCTGAAAGCCAGGAATCTTCTTCTGCAGTGCTTTCACAGTATTATCGATCTGTCCCAGATTCATTGCCGAGAGCGTCATGCCGGGGAACACCTGAAAACGGTTTGAAGACATTTCCCGAAGTCGCCGAATTGTCTCGATCGTCTTGTCGAAAAAACCCTTGCCGCCTCGTATTTGATCATGTAGTTCGCGCGGGCCGTCAATGCTAAGAGAAACAATCAGTCGGTGCGGGATAAGATCAAGAATCTCCTTTACCCCCCTTGTTATACGGTCCGGAAGAAGCCCGTTAGTTGGAAAGTGCAGCAGGTACAGACCGGGACAGTTGCGGATGATGATCTCTGCAATACCGACAATGTCTTTACGCAGGAATATCTCGCCACCAGTGAGGTCCACCCAGGTAAATTCAGGGCTGCGTTTGAAGAAGAGTTCGATCTCATCAAGCGACATCTCAGGTTGCGCTTCTTTCTTCCAGACATAACAGGTGCGGCAGCGACTGTTGCAACGATAAGTAACAGCGTAAGTGAGTTTGTAAGGATAGGGAGGCGTCATCACATTGGCGCGAAGAATGTTTTCAGCAAGGTGAAATATTGGATGCATGAGGAGACCTATCCGATAATAAGGTATTTCAGCCAACAGTAAATATAGCGGAAAGAGACCTTACTAAGCTTAATCTTGGACTCGCCGAATCGACGAGCATACTCATGGGTAGGGACTTCCGCTATGCAATAGTTGTGGCGCAGGGTTTTAATGGTCATTTCCTGCTCAATGGTGGTGATGTTTTCCTTGAGGCCGATTTTGCGAGCAACCTCAGTACGGATGGCACGGAAACCGTTCTGCGACTCCGACAGCCGCACACCGAAGCGGTAATTAATGCCCAGCGTGATGATGTCGCTGCCAATCATACGCATGAACTTGTTAAAATCACCGTGTAGTTCGTCTGACCCCCCTCGGTGACGTGAACCAACCACGAGATCTGCATCATCCTGTAAGATAGGGACTACAAGCCGAGGAATGTCAGCGGGCCTGTGGGAGTAGTCTGCATCGATAAAAACTATGATGTCACCAGTGACCTCGGCAATGGCAAGACGGATAGCATCTCCCTTGCCCTTGCCGTTATCGAGAACCACACGGCAACCAAGTTCTTCTGCAACCTCACGCGTGCGATCGGCAGAGTGGCCATCCACAACCAGCAATTCATCAGCGTAGCGTCGGCAATACTTGATGATATCGGAAACCCCCCTCTCCTCATTGAGAGTAGGGATGACTACCGACACCTTTTCCTTTCTGTTCTTGTATATTTTCCAGGCAGCATCAAGTTCGGATGGGAAAAACCAGTGGTCTTCTTCTCTATGTGGCATTCCCTTATCTCTTGATCTCAAATATCCTCCCGTATTTCCCATCATGGACCAGAAGAGTGTTATTTCGTCTGTGAAAGTCCTCCACTATCCCGGCCTCATTTTCAACGGAATAGTTGCTTACGTCTTCCTTCCTGAAGCCGTAGAAGTCAACGGGAAGTGTCTTTGCATATTCCTCCATGAGGTATCTCTGGTCGTAACTTTTAGTTGCCCAAAAGACGTATTTGATGTCCCTTTCCCTTACCAGGTCGTCAAGGCTTTTTCCCGTGTATTTTTCCCCTATTATGTATGTAGCGTTGCCTCCGAAGTAAACATCAGAGTTAAACCCCCTGTCATTAGAATATATAATGTATGGAAGGATGAGAAGCCTGTTCCTTTCGCTTACCTTCCCATCCAATATGTCGTATGTCCAGCGGTAGATATTAGGGGTAGAGTAGTACTCTTTCAAGAATCCTGGCGTGCCGAAATTGTATACGGAGAAAAGAAATATGCCCAAGGCCATAACAACAGCAGTTGTGTATCTGCCCGTGAGACCTTTTAAGGCCCTGTCTATCCAAAAAAGGTTATGAATGAAGACAAAGGGGGCAACATGAAGAAAAAGACGGGCATACATCGGATGGAAGCTTCCGTGGAGGAAGACAAAGGTCGCTGAAAAGAACAAAAGTATCGCCATTGGAAGGTAGGCATCAACGTGCTCCGCCCTCATCCTTGCGGTTTGAATCAGCATAACCAGACTGGAAAGACTTATTACATATAACGACACCTTTGAGGAGGTAAGCCAAGTCAGGGAATAGTAAAAATACTGAGATAACGTTACCGGTATCTTTAATATGGATTCCTGCTTGTTCCCGAACATCCTGATAACTTTATTCTGGTGGCCGATCTCATTGAAAAATGCATTAATGACAAAAGAATGACCGTAATACAAAACTCCTATGATGTAAGGAGCAACGAAGCCGATTGTAAAGAGGATAGAGAGATATGCCGATCGGCGAGCCTTTTCCCCTGCCGTGCCGTCACTGCTAAAAGAGCTAAGAACGAGAAACAGCACGAAGCACGGTCCCAGAATTATAATACTCGGGTGGATGTTCGCCCCCAGACCGAGCAGAAGGCCGGAGGCAATAATAGAAAAATCCCTGGCGGGTCTTTGCAAGTTTTTGCCTCTCAGGTACAGGAGAGTTGCAAGCAGAACGCAGGTCTGCACAGGTATGTGGACCATCTCCCGCCGCGAATGAATTATAACCGGGGGCAGGAACACGTATAAGAGGACAACGAGCAGTCCATACCACCGTTTCCCTGTTATTTGAAACGTGACGGCATAAATGAGGAAGGCGTTTATTATTCCAGAGGTGGCGTGGACTATCTTGATGGAATAGTCGTTATACCCAAGGAGCCCCACGGTAACGGCATGAAGGAGATAGGCTGCGGGCCGGTAAAAGCCCTGCCGCATATATTCGTAATTCCCATATGTCCACTGCCTGGCGGTTTCAAGGTAGCCGAAGCCGTCTCCCGGGTTAAGTCCGAGTAGAGTTATACGGTAAAAATTCAGAAATACAACGGTAATTATCAGGAGAGACAGTAGAATTACGAAAATACTACTCTCACGTTTAGTCGTAAGCATATTTACGGTCTTATAATACATTTTTTTATTGTGCCAGGCAATTTTGCCGGCTTGAGAGTGGTATTATCCATTAAGCTGTTTATCTTAAGCCCTCCTCCAACTCCACCGTGCTCTTGTATTCCGATGCGGAGTGGACGGAGCTGTCTGTTATATCCTTCAATCCAACTGTGTGTTATCTCCCTGGACTGCTGCAGGGTATATCTTATGTTCTGAAAATCGAATTATTAAAGGTTCAAAATTTTCCTTATCCTATCCTCGTTACCTCTTATCCATTCAACCATCTTAGCCAGCCCCTCTTCAACGTTGACCCTGGGCTTCCAGTCGAGTCTTGCATCATCGGTCCATGAAAGGTCAGCTACAAAATACGGCTGGTCTCCAGGGCGAATCTCATCATAGGTGATTTCGCTGAACTTCTTTCCGGTAGCCTCCTCTATGAGCTTTAGCCCCTCCTTGAGGCTTACGGTGTTCGAGGGACCCCCGCCCACGGGATAGACCCCGGTTAGGCGTTTTTCCCAGCACTCGAGGTAAAGGTCTATGAGGTCTTCGACAAAGAGAAGGTCCCGGACCTGTTCGCCGTCGCCGTATATGCACACAGGCAATCCCAACAGGTTTGCTATGGCGAACCATGCCATCCAACCCTGGTCCTCGACCCCGTACTGGTGATGCCCGTATATGCAGGACTGCCTGAGGCTAAGGGTAGTGAGCCCCAACTCCGGCCTACCGTACTCAGAAAAATAAAGCTCGCCTGTAGCCTTGCTGACCCCATAGGGTGTATACGGGTCGAACGGCATCTTGAGTCCCACGGGCTCAGCGACCTTTATGTGGCCGTAGACCTTGTTGGTTGAGGCATAGAGGCAGTATGCCTCGGGGCTGTACCGCTTTACCGCCTCCACAACGTGAAAGCTCGCCGCGGCGTTGTCCAAAAAGTCGTTCTCCCTGTTAAGGTAGCTTGTGGTTACGGCCACCTGTGCCGCAAGGTGAAAGACCGCATCTACCGGCCCTATGGCCGAGAAAACTTCAAAGACCTTGGATGCATGGCTCAGGTCCACGCGATGGAGGGTAAAGAGCTTTCCGCCGAGACCCATCGCCGTAAACTCGGTGCCCCGTCTCGACAGGTTGTCAATACCCACAACCTCGATACCCTGCTCCATGAGCCTCCTGGACAGACAGCTTCCTATGAAACCGCACACACCCGTAATGACAACTCTCATGTATAGCCTCCTTTTGATTTTTATGCCATCATACCGAAGAGTCTTTCCAAACGACGCCCGTATTCTTCCATATCGGCTATCTCGCTTATTCGCTCGTGTTCTCCGGCAACCAGGTCAGCCCCTGTTTCAAGGGCATCTCTGACCGCCCGGTGCATGTCCTCCGGGCTTTCCGCCCTGCCGTAAACGAACGCCTTCCGGCCAAACTCCTTAAGGACCGGCAGATCACTGCACGCACAGGGGAGCATGCAGTAAGCGGCCTCAAGTGGCGGTATGCCGAAGCCCTCGAAACGCGAAGGGAAGTAAAGGAGTGAAGCGCTTTTAAGCATGGCAAATTTTTCCTTGCCTATTATGGCAGGGCACACCTCAAACTCCATACCCACGTCGTTGAACCTCTGCCGCCAGCTTTTAAGCTCGCCCGGGGGCATGGTCCCCATTCCGAGGAAGACAGAGACCTTGTAGCCGGCAAGATCCTTGTGAATGAGGGGATCAAGATTATTAAAGCCCTTGTGCGGATCGACCCGCGTAAGGAGCACTATCCGCTTTTCGCGCTCATCGCTGTACTCCGCCTCGTCAGCCAGGCGGGTGTTTATGGCCGGGTAGCTGAAATCAAAGAGGCACCCCCGGGGGGCGTTATTGTAATAGACCTCTGCGTACTTGCTCCCCTCGCCGGAAATGGATAGTATCATATTTGCATACTCACTTACAACGTCCCAGCCCGCCCAAAGGTCAACGTTTCTTTTGAAGGGGCTTACCTCGTTGAACCAGTTGGGCGATTCAAAGTTCAAAAGGACTATCCTGGCGTTGCACTCCAGGCCGTGGCGCACCCATTCGCTGTGGAACGGCAGATTCCCCTGGTTCGGAACCACCACGACTACGTCTATGGAGCGGTTCGCCAACGGAGAGAGATTGTTAAAGTCCGCGCATTGGATACTCATCCGCGAGAAGAGCCTGAATTCCTCATACATGACCGGCATGGCGTCGACGAGGAAGTCTACCTCGGCCCCGGTCGTGGCCATGGACTCGGCCATTGTAAGGGCCAGGAGCCTCCCTCCTGAGTATATAGTTGACGGCATTCTTCCTACGAAGCGTATCCTCATTATGACCTCACTTTCTCTTTGTGCCCTTTACCATCGCAACCGCACCGGCGGCGGGACAGCCGTCGGCGTAGCGTTCCCAGCAGGTGGAAGGCTCCGCCCGCTCCCATCCGTAGCCCTTGGCAGTCAAGACCTCCAATTCGCCGGAGACCCCCTCTGATTCAAGCGCCTCCAGGCCCTCTTTCATCGAATCGTAGTCGAATATCTGAGAGGCCACCTTGAAGGTTACGGGGTGGACCACGGCCTCTCTGTAGCCGTAGGGCACACTTATAAGGAGGCTCCCCCCGGGGGCCGTAAGTCGCGCAAGCTTCTTGAACGCGGCCACAAGCGGCTCTATATTGGGGGTGGTATACTTAGCCGGGTCATTGCACCCGTACTGGGAGTTGTCGTAACCGATATGCTCTATGGTGGAAAAGCATGTGACAATGGGAAACTCTTCTCCTCCGGGAAACGCATCATCGAGAGGGGCCAGGTGGTAAGAAACCGGGTTCGGAACGAAGACAACGGGCTCTTGGGCCACGTTGGAGAGACAGACGTTGTTGCACCTGTCCTTGAGTATGCCGCTGACCAGCTTGTTGTTCATAACACAGCCGACGTCGAGGAGGTCGAGACCCTTTTCCAGCTTCATGAGCCAGTTGGCGAAATACGGGTACTCAACGAGGCGCTCCTCGTAGTCCCTCGCGTTGAAGCCCTTGAGCACCTCATATAGCTCCTCGCCGGCCCGGACCCTTTCTATGAGGCTTTGGGCCAGGGGATCCCTCCTTGCAAAATAGTTCGCATCGAGTCTGCGCGCAAGAGGGGCCTTTGCAGGAGACGCTTTGCCGGTGACCGGGGCCGGGGCCTTTGCCAGAGGGTGAGGAGTCGGGTGAGGCGCCGTGGCCGTTATCACGGCAGGGGGCACATCATAGCCGAGGAACCTTCTGCGAAACTCCAGGACCCAGATGGCCGGACTCGAGTGATAGACACTCCTCATAAATTCCAATATCCTTGCAACTCTCATGGTGCTCTCCTTTTAAACTATATAATTCCGGTTTGCCTCATTGGGTGTTATAAGATATCAGGACTTCAAGATATACAAAGACCACTTAAAATGACCGATCTTTCTTCTGCGCCCAACCCCAATTTCCATTGCCCCTCCCACAAAGTTAAACTTATTGGCGAACATTCGATGAAATCAACCAGTTTAAAACGTACTACGACCAACCCGCACGTTGGGCCTTAAACCGGGTGAGCTTTCCGGCCCTTACGGTTTTTCGGCAAAGACCTCATCCAGAGATTTTCGCTCAAAGACCTCGAGCTTTCCACCGCGCGTGGAGTTATATATCTCTATGCCGTTGACCTCGCAGTATTTACGAGCACATATAAGAGCGGCCTCGGTCACTTTGTAGTTGGGAGGGGCCCATTTTTCACCTTTGTCTCTGTAATTCTTGATAAAGTGGTTGTCCTCGTCATTATGCGTCACCTTGGTTCCCGGCCTTACGTAGTCCTTCGGGAGCTTGAATGTATGGTCGATCCCGTAGAGGTATATTTGGCGACACCCCATCCACACGGCAAGCTGGGTCATGGTGAAGATGACCCCGAATCCGAAACCGATTATCCTGGAGGGGTCGGGGCTGAAATAATAGTCGTCGGGGTTCGCGCTCATTTTATATTGACCATTCAACTCTTCCCGCATGACTATCATATTGTCCGTGCGAATCTGCTCCAACTCTTTGACCCGGGCAGCAACAAAAAGCGGTGTGCCACACTTTTTGCCTATTTCGACTCCATGATTCTTCAAGACCAGCAGATCTATGCAGGATGTGTAGTCGGGCCGCATCTTTAGCATGTCATAGGCGAGGTGGAAGCGGTTTGCCGCGAAGATGACGCCGCCTGTATCCCTCATCCGCTCAAGGTCCTCAAGGTGCACACTCGGACCGTTGCCAAGCACAAAGGCCCTCTGGCCCTTGTGCCTCTCCTTATAAGCCATTAACCGTTGCCTGTCCTTCATTAGCCTGAACCAGAACAATACATTATTACTTTCCAATAATCGGCGCCTTGCCCCGGAGTAGATGGCATTAGTATGATCCTGTAAAAATTCTCTTACTCTCATTTTATTAGTCGCCGGGCTACTTTCCTACAGTATTCCAGAACGTTATTATCTGTAGGTAATGGTGGTTTTCCTATGTTCTCCATCTGGATTCGCAGGGCCTTGATGTCTTTTAGTTTATGAAATCCCCTGTCGCGGTCTTCTGCCGGGTCACCGGAACGCCTGGTCGTCTTCAACGATTCAAAGGCTTCAACCAACCCGGGGTTATTCATTTTGTCAACCTCTGTCATGCTTTCCCATAATTCAAGTAACATATCATTGCTGGATAAATCCTTTGGCAAACACTTCAGAAACAAGTCGGCCGCGCGTTTGCGCTGTTCTTGTTCGACGGCCTTGCCGTATCCGGTCCTTTCATAGACCTCCATGAGTAGAGAAACGCACTCCTTGTACCTTCCCATCCGGCAGGCAAGCTCACCAAGTATCAGCTTTGACCAGATGGAATCCTTAAAGGGGGCGATGATTTCCCGGGCCTCTTCGTATTTATGCGCCTCCGTCAACTTGCGCGACAAAAAGACCGCCGCGGGCATAAATTCCGGATTCCGGGTAATTGTCTTTCGAAAGTACCCGAGGCCCTTTTCCGTATCCTTGCACCTAAGCCCATCTTCGATATCTTCGTATATCCGCTCAAACCCCGGGATAGTTTTGAAAAATGAGGAAGTAATGCCATGGCTTTGTATCCAGACCTGTGCGGTCAGATAAAACCTGTTGAATTCCTCTATGTTAGCGGGTGAACATGCCCAGACATCGGCCTCAAAGAATTCGGGTCCCAACCTTTCAATAAACTCGTTATAGATTCGGAGGAATTCATCCCGCCGCATCTCCTTGATTACATATGCATCGAGAAATAGACATAATCTGGTGTCATCGGGTTTCTTGCACATCCAATAGGCCTTGGAATCACCCGATTTGGTCAGGATACGGTAATTATCCTCCAGTGTAAGAGGCGAGTGGTGCCGTGCGCTGGGTGCTTTATGGAAACGCGGCTCGAACCCACGCTCCATTTGCCTGAGCCCGAACTCCGTATCTTCGTTCCTGTTGTGAGGGAAGTCTTCATCAAAAAGCTCTGTGTCTTCGAGAAATTCACGTTTCATCGAGATATTGGCGGTGAGGATGCCGGTTGAATAAAGCTCTCCTTCCTCCTGCTTTGCAAGCCACTTTAGCGCACCATGCTCCTCGAGAAAATGAAGCATCGGCGTTCTGACAAGACAGGGGTCAAAAAACACCCTGCCGCTGACGGCATAACCTCTTGAAGAGTGCTTCTCGTGAAAGTACTTATGGTACCGAATCATGTCATGGTCGGACCATATGTCGTCATCCATAAGAAGCACCAGATCCTTCGTAGCAGCGCGAATACCCGTATTGCGTGCACAGGAAGCCCCCCGGTTCTTATCGAACCTGATTATTCTGATCGGAAACCTGAAACTCTCCGAAGCGATCCCGGACTGCACCGGGACGTCGGATGCATCGTCGACCACGATTACTTCGTCGGGAAGTACGGACCCGCTGTCAAGACATCGAAGCGCCTGAGTCAATACCTCCACCCTATTATGTGTCGGTATCACTGTTGTCAGGGTTGACATGTTGACCTCTCCTGCCCCTTCATTATCACCATCAAATTCTTGTACCCACTGAAATACATTAATCGCGCGCTCTCTTAAGCTTACCAATAACCTCATCGAGATCCACCCTTGGAAAGACCTCGAGCTTACCCCCCCGGGTAGCGTTGTAGATCATACGGCCATCGGCCTCAAAGCAGTCTTTGGCAGAAAGAAAAGCGCCTTTCTGACGTTCCAGGTCAGGCATCGACCACATTTCTCCGGGCTTGCGGTAGTTGGGAATGAAGTGGTTTTGCTCACCATCTGATATAAGAGCCTCTGCGTAAAAGTGGTCTTGGCTCTTCTCAGGCAGTTTAAAATGGAAATCCATCCCGATCAGGTAGACGGTCTTTAACCCTAAATGGTAGGCAATTTGCATGTTGTTGTAAGTCACCGTATGCCCGGCGTAAATACACTTACGGGCATCGGTCGAAAACTTGCGGCGCATTGTATCCCTGCTGATGGCGCCGGTTATATCAGTCCAGTAGATAGCGCCGGGCATGGGTTCGATGATCTCCCGGAGCGTATCGGCAAAGTACTTCTTCCCCGGTAGCGCCCGAAGCTCCTCCACGATATTTTCGACCAGTATGAGGTCTATAAACGTAAGGATCGTCGGGCGGAAACGCGTCTTTTCGTATGCCAGAAACATTTTGTTGGACGCGATCGTTATTTGATCGGCTATCCTGTCCAGGTCCTCGATCCTGAGGCTCGGACCGTTACCGATAATAAAACCCGAATGTCCCTTATACATGTTGTGGAGCCTGCCCCACTCCCACTCACTCCGATCCAAGTAAAAACCCCTTTGCGCCAGAGCGCCGACCAATTTGTCCCGTATGTCCCTGGGTTTGGGAAACCTCTCCCTTACCGTTTTGATGATATCCAAGTCAACATCCTCCAGAGCCGTACCGGTTTATAGTACCACGCCCGTGTCGACAAAATCGTCCAATATATTGGGGGGTCTTAACCCTCATAATCAGGAACTTTTCCAGTTTATTCTCATCATCCGGACAAAAACAGAGAACTCTCTTCATGTCCACACTCCCGAATTTGTAAGGTTTGTCGCAATTGATATGGCTGATTTTAATAACATATTCATTTCAGTATATGAGGTAAATGTCTATTTCTCATAACTTTAGACTTCTATATCTGTACAGATAGAACGACCAGTCACATCCCGTAGGATAGGGCTGATATCTCATCGCCGAACCTTTTTTCGACATCTGCCAAAGAGCAAATCGTAGTCAACCTTTGTAAATATCTCAAGCTTCGTACCGGGTGTTGCATTAAAAATCTGTACACCATTAGTTTTAGCCCAATCTGAAGCACATTTGAATGCTGCATCCGTTTTATCAAACTTCGGAACATTCCATACCACCCCTTTGTCTGCAGCACAATAGTCGGGGGTAAAATGGCTTTGCGAATTTTTATCACTCCATTTTTTGCCAACCATTTCCTTGTCCGTTATTTTATAGGAATAATCCACACCGACTAAATAAATGGGATTGCACCCCATAATAACAGCAATCTGTAACAACATGTAGGTAACAGACCATCCTTCGTACAGTTTGTCCGGACTGTCAGAAAACTGTGGAAAGGGTTCATAACGATAAAGAACATTTAATGGACAAATGTTTTTTATTGTGAAATAGTCAATAAATTGTACAGGTACAAATTTGACCATATCATCAGGAAGTTTCTTATTATATTCCTCATAAAATTGTTTTATTTGCAGTTCGTCTATAATACTCCAGTATTTAAAATAATAACCCCATTTCTCAAATCCTAAATACACTCGATTTGAACCCAGGGTGATTTCGTTTTTCAATAAGGACATATCTATTTTATTTAAAGAAGGGCCATTGCCGACAACGAAGCATCTTTCGCCTTTATGGATATTCACATAATCTGATAATATTAAATCACATGCCTTTTTTTTACCTGACAACCATGTCGATAATTTCAGAGCTTTCAATTTTCTCTCCTCCCCAACCTACTTGTCGATACTTCCCATTTCAACTAGAAAATTCTCTATTTTTAGTTTTAACGTAATCCAAAATATCCATTATGGTTTGTCAATGGGTAATATAGGAGTTGTTTTATACAAATTATGAAAAAAATTGCCATAAATATTCTTGTAGATGAAAAATACCCTTTTGTTCGGCCATAGCTGACCAAACTTCTCATCTGGCAATACACTGCCCGGGCGGACCATTTCAAAACTTAAAAGCTCTAATCCAAACTTCTTTGCAAGATTGCCGAGACTGATACTACTCCAATAGGCCACATGTCCCTTATGACTCATATACCCGGGCTTGTTGCTGTCCACAATAGACCCACCAGGATAGAAATTGGTGGTTCCGCAAATCACACCTTTATCTGATAGAACAGAAACGAGCAGGTCGAATGATGACTTTAGGTCGAAAAAATGTTCAAAAACCTCAACGCAGACAATAATGTCAAACTTGGAATTTTTTGGGAACGTTACCGGACTGAAAAACGAATCATCACCAAATTCTTCTTTTCTTATTTTAATAAGTTCCGGCGTAATATCACAGCCTCTAACGTCATAACCTTCGTTTTTCAGCTTTCTGAAAGTATCTGTATTCCCGGTTCCAAACAGAAGGATTTCTTTTAATCCAAGCTCTTTTTGTAAAAATGTCGCAAGATAGTATTCCCTGTAACCACCGCCTCCCTGCCCGCTCCATGATCCTTCCATTCCCATGCCTTTCTGTGAGGCAGCAATTTCAAAGTCGTTTGTAAAAATGAACTTGCATTTAGAACATTCGTAGAAGTTTCTTTTATAGGCAACTTCTTTTAATGGAGATTTGCTCCCACAAATTTTGCAATAGAGATCTTCAGCCTTTGAACTGGAAATTGTAAAGGGATGCAGCACGGTTCTAAATTTCGAAAACAGCCAGTTTGCTGAAATCATTAACAAACCATTTTTTTTAACAGTTTCAAAAGGATAAATATACTGCACTTGTTTTCCCAAGACAGATATCTTGTTACCCCCCGGGTGAAATACACCTTTTGCAAATAAAATCTTTTTCAGATTCAATCATACCTGTACCCTTCTTTATTAACTCTATAAAACGGCTGGAGGAAAAAAGTCCTTCGATTGTTTTATCTTTTATGTTTTCGCAGAAAGCAGTTTCTCTGTTATAGTCCATACAACATAAAATGGGCTCACCTGTGTAAAGAAAATGCAGCCACCTGTCAAACCTCACACAATAAAATTCATTTAAATCGTCTCTGAAAGTAAAGTTAAAATTCATACCTTTATCTCTCAGTTGCTTTGAGCCGGCCCGGTCATGATAGGTAAAAAAGGATATCTTGGGCCTTTTTTTAAAGCCTGAAAGTTTTCTTTTCCAGAATGCAAGATATTCATCTTTTCCAAACCAGTTCTTCAGATTTGCCTCTTCAATTCTGGGCATGCCTGCACCGCGTATAACTATATTCAAAGGCTCTTCCTGTGCCAACTCAACTAACCGGATTACATTGTTTAGAGTTTTTTCAAAACTTAAACCCATTATCTCCTCATAAGATTCTTTTGATACGCCATGGAAACTTATCCATATTTCATGAGGTGTTCGAGAGAATATTTCCCTTATCCCCTGCAATTTGTCTTCATTTAATGTAGACAAGTTTGTAGATATTTCAACCCACTCTGGATTTAAATTCTCTACAGCGTATCTGATTTTTTTAAACAG
>SDBV01001746.1_pt1 | contig 32547 bp, 17 predicted proteins | sample 2277081 | NCBI WGS metagenome assembly SDBV01 (sample SAMN10402039, study PRJNA504765) | marine sediment metagenome | isolation source: marine sediment core GS10_PC15, 223 cmbsf | place: Arctic Ocean: Southern Knipovich Ridge | collected 2010 | reverse complement strand
TCCAGGTACCTTTCTGTTGCTGTTCTCTTTTTCTCCCAAGATTATACTTAGTCTTCACATCGATACACCGCAATGCAATTGCTGCCTTCCATTACGTCCTCGATACAATCGAGGACGAGTGGGGGTAAATTAATATCTGATTTCTTCAATAGTGGCATGATATTGGTCTTGTACTAATAAATTAATTATGAGGGCCATGAAAACTATAAAAGAATGTGTTGTTATTCTATTCGTATGGATGACTTGCCTGATGATGTTAATTGGGCCGGTGATTGTTATACATGTCACCAATTCATTAAGCGATATTACGGATATTACAGCACTGAATAAATATAATGGCTATATAGTCACAAAGCAATCAACGGATTTGTTCGGGAATTGGATCACCGCTAAAAAAGGGACATCCGAAATTTATTTTAAATGTGATGATACGATTTTCAAACAACTTTCTATTGAAGATTCTTTGGGCAAGTGACAGCGATTCCGCATAAATAAATATTATATCGCAACTTATTGAGAATAAAAGACATACAAAAGGAGTAAAAAATATTTTTCGTGCTAAATTTGAAGTAACTGATTTTTTAATCGCACTAAACTATAGTTAGTCCCTGAACGGAAACTGTCGAATTTTATGAAATGAATTATTTTGGATGAGATTCTTCTTTTTTGAAATTCGGTGATGCCTGAGCATCAGCGATTTGAAAAAAATGAAAATATCGCCTAAATCCCGAATGCTTTCGGGATAGTTTTGAAGAGTTTCCATTCAGACACTACTTAGTCTTCACATCGATACACCGCAATGCAATTGCTGCTTTCCATTACGTCCTCGATACAATCGAGGACGAGTGGGGGAAATAGACTGCTTGTTCCCTGCTGGATAGAGAGAGTTTGTTTTCATATTTTATTGTTTCGTGTGAATTATCTAAGAGAGAAAAAACAACATTTCCTCATCTCCAACCAGGTAAACCTTTTCATCATCACGATTAGCAGCTACCAGTACAGTTCCTTTCAAGGAATTTTCAAAGCTTTTCATCCATTCAAGATGCATTTTTTTTGTCCAATTTGGATTCCGGACCAGGGCAACTTTATTATGGACAACATCCATTGCTTCTGTACCCTCATATTCATCGAGTGGCCAATGATATTTAAGTTTTTCGTTTACACTAATTTTTACATCCCGCAGATTGAATGGCGGGATATCCCTGGTTTTAAAACGATGAAAGTTACAAGCGCCGAAAATAAATTTTAATTCTTGATTATACTCAATTGGTATGTCGGAATGTACAAAAGAAGTATCAGGCAGAATAATTTCAAGTTCATGGTTTGAAATATTGAAAATCAGACGAATATTTACCCAATGATTAAAATGGATTGTACTATCAAATTTATAAGAAATTTTTGAAGTGTTTTGACCAAATACCACGTTCAAATCTACACTATCCACAAAAATCTTATCATGCATGAGGTCGATACTGTATTGGTCGTCACTTATTACGCGTAAAATATAACCAAAGTAGGAGGTAAGAATTACTTTTTTACGCAGGAGTAAGTCAAAAGATAATTCAAAGTCATCCTTGAATTTAAAGCTTTTAGAAGGCATTAAATCAAGCTCCGTTCTAAGATCCGGATTTTTCTCACGGGCAGTAAACTCCAATCGCTTGGACCTATCGTGAGTTTCAATAATTCACTCTATTCTACTTGATGTTTCATCCAATTCCTCTTTATGTTTCATCCAATTCCTCTTTATGTTTTGTCCAATTCCTCTTTATGTTTCATCCAATTTGTCTATACGTTTCATCTGATTTGTCTATATGTTTTGGGTAAAACGTCTATATGTTTTGGATGAAACGTCTATATGTTTTGAGCCATTCGAACGTTTGTTTTTATTTTTTGATGGCGGATCAATAGATGTCGGAAAGGATTGGAGGTTTGCTGAGATTATTTCAACAGCTTTCGGACCAAAAACAATTCCGCTTTAGCGCATGATCTTTGGCGAAATATGTTAAAATTTCGCACGACATAAACTTTATGAAATATTCTACGGCGAATAGCTGTTTTTGGCACAGAAATTGCATTACTATTTAGGTAACTTTCTTTTATAATAACAACTTAAAAAAATTAGGATCCTTCTCGAAAGTTGATTGACTGCCGCAAAGCAGTTGATGCCTTATCAGGTTTATTTCTGGAAATTAATGCGGTGTGAAAAGCAGGCCTTTCTAGGGCGGGTAAAGTCCCAGCCTTGTAGTCTGGCAGGTGTGATCCGTTAAATGAGTAAATACATTTGAATTTAAAAATACGAAGTCACAGACTTCTAATTTCATAAAAAAGGTTAGCAGTGTCCTTACAGAACACCACGAACAGGGGGGGATTTAAACAGATATCATCACTTTTTATTTTATCCTTAGTTCAACCGCAAACAGAATTGTTATAGCTTAAAATTAATCGTAACCGGCGGGATGCTGAATGCCACCTAATACTTCTGAAAGCAGACCAGCCAGTTGTATTGGAGTAGCGTCTTCAAGATAGGGGCCGATAATCTGCAATCCAACTGGAAGTCCTGTTGCGGTGAATCCTATTGGAATTATGGTAGCAGGTAGTCCTGCAAGTGTTGCGAAGGAAATCCAAAAGAACATATCATCGTACGCCCGGTCACCATCCGGAGTCTTGAGTATGCGCCTGTCCCAGGGAACGTCGGAATGCGGATAAGCAGGGACAATGGCTGTTGGAATTACAAAGGCATCATAGTCCTTAAAGAAGGCCTGCCATAATTCCCTGACTTTAAGACGGGTTTTGTCTTTTTCGATAAAATATTTATGTGGATCCGTATAGGCCTGTGCTTTTAATTTTTGGAGCGGAGAATCCTGTTTATCCGGATTTTTCCGATAAGCATCTATTTCATCAATGCTTGCCCCTTTGGAAGCAGAGGCATAAATCAAATACATATAGAGATGAAATAGTTCGATAGCATCCATGTCAGCAGGCCAGCCTTCATCAAGTTTTACCCCGGCTTTTCGGAATTCAGCTAATGCGGACTCCATGACCGGAAGCATTTCACTTGATACTGGGAACTTTTCATCATTCAATACATACCTTATCTTGTAATCTTTTAAATTGGTTTTTCTGGCCTCAGGCAATTTCCATGAATAGGCGACAGACTGTGGGCTCACAGGCCCGCCACAAACCTCAAGGAGTAATTTCAGGTCCTCCGCACTTCGTGCTAATGGACCTGCTACTGACAATCCATTGGAGCTATAAGGTAGTGCCCCCGGCATTGGAGGGATCTGTCCTTGTTTTGGGACAATCTCAAGCGTAGGTTTATGACCAAAGATTCCACAAAAGTGGGCAGGTACCCGAATCGATCCTGCCGTATCGCTGCCCAGGCTGAGATAACTTATGCCAGCAGCTAATGCTGCAGCCCCTCCACCTGTTGATCCTCCTGGGGAGTGCCCAAGGTTCCATGGATTATTTGTTCTTCCATAAATCTCATTTGAGCTTTGATGGTCGTCCAACATGTAAGGCACATTCGTATTTCCCAGAATGACGGCACCTGCCGCCTTCAAGCGAGCAACGGATACTGCATCGTAATCAGGGACATAATCTGATAGCGCCGGGTTACCTACCGTTGTCAATACGCCTTTTATTCTGAACGTATCCTTGATCGTGACGGGCACACCATGTAGTGGTCCTATTATATTGCCTTTAGCCAAAGCATTATCGGCATCTTTAGCTTTCTCAAGGGCTTCTTCAGCCAGTAGAACGTTGATTGCATTAATTTTGGGTTCTATATTTTCTATCCGGGCCAGAATCATGTTTGTTAATTCTACGGAAGATATTTTTTTGTTAATAATTTGTTGGGCAACGTCAGACGCACTTTGAAAGTAGAGTTCTTCGTCTGAATCGTGCTCTTTTTTTTGAGAATAACGCGCAGCAATAGGATCGCCTAATAAAGAGAGCATCGTAATTGAAGAAGCATTTTTTAAAAATATTCGGCGCTTGATTTTAGATTTCATGGAAGTCAGAAGTTGATTCGAATGATTTGTTAGTTGAATACTATTTCAAGATTATTTATAAGGTAATGAAAATGAATCATACTCCGGACAATAAATTGTATTAAAATCAAGAAACTCATTCTTTGATGGTATTGCTTTTAATAATATAACAAAATCCCTATATTAGAAGTTATCTAATTATCATGAAACGTCGGGAATTTGTAAAGTACGGAGCTGCCTCTTTTTTTACTATACCGTTTATCATCAACGGGAATCCTCCATTATATGCAGATAATTATGCTTCTCCCATAATAAGTGTGCTGGATAAACTTGCTACTAAAGTAAGTTATAAAGCCGGTAAAGTCCTTAATTCTGATGGAGTTATAGTGGATAAAATCCTTTCGTCCGAAGTCAATAATGTACGTGTTGCAAAAATGGTAGACGCGGCAGTACTAAAACTCACGAATAAATCAAGTGTTGGAAAAGCCTGGGAATCTCTATTCCCGGCAGGTCATCCGAATGAAAATACAAAAATCGGGATAAAACTGAACTTCTCGTATGGTGATTATAGAAATGATCTGGAGAATGATTGGTCAAAGATATATTGCCCATTTGGCCCAAAGGCTGCAGTAAGCAATGCAATTGTTTTAGGACTCAGTCAGATGCTCGATGGCACCTTTCCGATGGAAAATATCACCTTAATTGAACGGATGTATTCATCGGGAACTCGCAAATATTATCCTGTGATCCAGGGGTATCGGCACGTAACCGAAAATAGCAATGGTCTATTTAAAGACGCCCGGCCAGGTACTTACAGCATGCATTGGATATATGCTAGTAACCCATTGGAATTACCTTCTAATGCTCCTGAATTCATAGCAGCACCGGATTTTCCAGAGAAGTATCGCGCCCCTCAGCGTATATATTCTGCAGTATATGAAAATGATTTTTTAATCAATTATGCCATAGGGAAGGATCACAGGGCAGCAGGGATCACCGGCGCGATGAAAAATAATTATGGCTGTACGGATAACCCCCTCGGCACCCATGGCACTGATTGGAAAAGTATGAATAGCCCTTATGCAGGCACTCGCTTATGTGTTCCAGTATTTTATAAAAATGTCGACCGGCATGCTCCTTACATCCTGAATATCCTTGATGTGCTTACCGGTGTTTATCACGGAGGGCCGCTTTCGGGTAGAGTGTTCCATGCAAATACCATTGCTGTCAGCAAAGATCCTGTGGCCTTAGATTCATATTTGCTCAGCATGATAAACCGTGCACGGGAGCAAAATGGGGTTGCACTAATGAACACTGTGGATAGCAGAACTTCTGAGAATCATGCGAATGCCTCCTTTTTGCGTATTGCTTCTGAAAACCATGAATTGGGAAGTATGTCTCTGAAAAATTTGCATATGCATGATGTATCAGCTAACGATGAATCTTATGAATTATCTACACTTCAAAAAAGTCAATCCTTGATCAGCGAGGTAAGAAGGACTACAGCCGGATATGAAGTGCAGGTATTTCTAGATAAATCCGGAAGAAATCATCTCATAGAATCAAGAATTGAAGACATGCGAGGAAATGTAATTAAGTCACAGAAGTCATTAAAGACGATATCATCATTGGCTACACTGCAATGGGATCGGCGAAACGATAAAGATATATCCGTAAAAGAAGCAATTTATATTTGGTTTGTCTCAGTTGATGGATTATTACACACCAGTACGATACACGATATTTTTACTACATAGAATTAACCTTACCCGAATGGATTATGATAAAGCACTTTTTTAATTTTAAAATACTCAACACACTATTTTTTTTATACTTAGGAAATATTGCTCTTGCCCAGCAGTATGATATATTAATAAAAGGAGCTCACCTGATCGATGCCAAAAATAATATTGACAAAATAATGGATGTTGCTATTTCCGATGCAAAAATTGCTGAAGTAGCCCCTCAAATCTCCAGTTCAGGCGCAAAAAAAATCATCGATGCCGGGGGTTTGTATATTTCTCCCGGACTCGTCGATATTCATACACATGTTTTTTGGGGCACAAAAGCGGATGCATACATCAGCAATAGTTATACAAGTTTGCCCCCTGATGGATTTACCTTTAGAGCAGGAGTAACCACCGTAGTTGATGCCGGAAGTTCGGGGTGGAAAAATTTCAGGACTTTTAAAGAGCAAACGATAGATCGTTCCAAAACAAGGGTACTGGCATTTTTAAATATTGTCGGGTCTGGGATGAAAGGTGGAGCCATTGAGCAAAATCTCAACGACATGGATCCAAAATTGACAGCCATGGTGGCTAAAAAGTACGCTGATCTCATTGTTGGTATTAAGCTTGCTCACTATAGTGGCCCCGAATGGGGTCCGCTGGAACGAACTGTGAAAGCTGGTAAGCTGGCAAACCTACCCGTTATGGTTGATTTTGGTGGACACATTCCGACATTGTCTATTGAACAGTTGTTTATGGAAAAATTTCGACCTGGAGATATCTTCACACATTGTTTTGCTCATGTAAAGGGCAGAGAGTCCATAGTCGATGAAAATGGAAAAGTCAGACCAGAGGTTTTTGAGGCACAAAAAAAGGGGATTGTGTTTGACGTAGGACATGGCGGAGGTAGTTTCGTATTTGAACAGGCAATTCCAGCAATGGAACAAGGTTTTAAGCCAAATTCCATCAGCACAGATTTGCATACCGGGAGCATGAACGGAGGCATGAAAGATATGCTTAATGTAATGTCGAAATTTCTTGCTATGGGAATGCCCTTAAATGAGGTAATTCATATTTCTACCTGGTATCCGGCAAAATATATAAAACGTGAAGAGTTAGGGCATATGAGCGTGGGTGCAGCGGCGGATATTGCAATATTTAGTCTTGAAGGAGGTTCATTCGGGTTTGTGGACGTAGCAAACAAGAAAATCTCCGGTGATAAAAAACTTGTTTGTGAGCTTACGATAATGGATGGTGAAATTGTATGGGATTTGAATGGAATCGGCAGTGCGGAATACAATAAATAATTTGATCTCAATTGAGAATTAAGTGTTGTATTAAAAGCAATGATTCTATATTTTTAAATAATAGTATTTGGTGAGCGGATTTGAAATTTACTTTTAACCTATAATTAATGAATATGATGAAATCTAAAACAAATAGAAGGTCCGCATTTAAAAAGGTTGGACTGGCACTGGCCGCAACATTTGGACTCGCAAAAGGAGTTAGCAAAGCTGGAACTGCAAAAAAAGAGGTACTTGAGGAAAGTGTCGTAAAAGATGATAAAATGCCTCTATTTTCAGGAGGGGTGAAGCATGGAAACACCTTGTACATTGCAGGAAAAGGGGCACATTTCGAAGGAGACATAAAGGCTCATACCGATCATGTGCTTAATGAGATTGAAAAAGAATTGAAAAAAAATGGATCTTCTATGGAACAAGTGCTTAAAGTAAATGTCTACTTACACGATTTGGAAGATTATCATGGAATGAATGAAGTATACAGGGGTCGATTTGGCAAAAATCCACCCGTACGAACAACGGTAGCCGTTTATGGAGGAGTACCTGGGGATTCATTGGTTGAAATAGATTGCATAGCTGCAGTAGATTAATATTTATATGCTGATTCAAACCTGAAGATCATGATAAAACGAAGAAATTTGTTAAAAGCCTTTCTTACCCTCCCGCTTGTGGGAGGGTTTTTCAATAATAAGTTGACCCTTGGGAATACAAATAAGCGCTTGATCTTCGACAGGGATTATTTTAAGGAGCTGGGATTGAGGTCTTACATTAATGCGGCAGGGACGTATACTTCGCTGACAGGTTGCATTATACGGCCAGAAGTGATGGAGGCGATTCACTACGCTTCAAAGCAATACGTCAGGCTGGAGGATATTCAGAAACGAGTTGGGACACGGATTGCGGAATTGCTACATTGCGAAGATGCATTGGTGACCTCGGGCGCCTTTTCAGCCATTACCCTTGGAACGGCAGGAGTTCTTACCGGAATGGACAAAAAAAAGGTAGCACAAATTCCCAATGATCTTAGTGGTATGAAATCTGAAGTAATTTTACAGAAATCGCATCGTATTGTGTATGCTCATGCGATTAAAAATGCTGGTGTAAAATTAGTTGAGGTAGAAACGCGCAAAGAGCTTGAACGCGCAATTAATAATAAAACTGCTATGCTGTGGTACCTGAATGCTCATAGCGAACAGTGTCAAATTTCGCATGAAGAATTTCTGGAAGTTGGGAAAAAAAATAGAATTCCTACCATGAATGATTGCGCCGCGGATGTGCCTCCGGTTGAAAATCTATGGAAATACACCGATATGGGTTATGACCTGGTTTGCTTTTCTGGCGGGAAAGGATTAAAAGGCCCACAAAGCGCCGGTTTATTGCTGGGGAAAAAAGATATTATCCAGGCAGCGCGGTTAAGCGCCCCTCCGAATGGAGATACTGTGGGGCGAGGCATGAAAGTAAATAAAGAAGAAGTGTTGGGAATGCTTGTTGCGATTGAAACTTATTTGGCCTTAGATCATAAAAAGGAATGGGCTTTGTGGGAAAGTCAAATCCAACTTATCAGCGATCGTGCTAAATCCATCAAAGGAGTAGAAACTAAAATTCATGTCCCTGAAATCGCAAACCATGTGCCTTCATTGAGGGTGCAATGGGATCAGGACATGGTAAAAACAACACCAGGTGAAGTGAGAGAGGCTTTGCGGAATGGTCATCCTTCTATAGAAACCGTTGGAGGAGCTGAATCAATTGGGATTACTACGTGGATGATGAACCCCGGGGAGGAGCGAATTGTGGCAGAGCGACTAAGCAATTTGTTGAAGGATGCTTCAGTCTAGGAGGAGATAAAGAACTTCTTTAGTTGGGGCTTGCCATAATTGTTTGTCAGGATTTTTTTTATGATTCATGCGTAAAGTATTAATCCTGATGATTCATGAAAATATTTGAATTGAAGATCAGGCCTTGACATTTGGTATAAACCATGGAAATCCATTACTAATTATAAAGGAATAAATTCTTGCTGTCCAAAATTTGGGACAGGGGATTTATGAATTTTTCTTGTGTCATGAGGTGATTAACCTGGACTCCGAGAGCTTCAATTTCCTCAGGAAAATATGATCAAAGGGATCGAATTGATTATCTATATTATGGTGGAAATTAACTTTAAGCCATAGAATATAAGGCAGTGGATTATCATCCAATCATATTTCCTTCAGATCATGCAGGAGTTATTACAATCTTTAAATTGGATAATCCATAAAATCCTTTGCAAAAAAAGTTAATTTTATAAAATGCTGAAGGTTGAAAAATTAGCTAAAACTATTCCTACATATCAGCTCACCCCAATGGGGCCGTTGCCATCTGTTTTCGATCCTGATGGAATCTATCCATATCAAAGTTATTGCAGAACTTCTGATACGTCGAAGTTGAAGAATTATTCTTTTATTCAACTGGAAAATATACATATATGCGTTTTGATCTGCCCGGATTTGGGAGGGAAAGTGTATTCGATCGTTCTAAAAAGTTCAGGGAAAGAAGTGCTTTATGTGCCAGGTGTTATTAAACCGTCAAGGATTTTGCCAAGATTTAGTTTTGTGGCGGGTGGTATTGAGGTTAGTTTCCCTATTTCACACACTCCATCGCAGAATGAAACTATCTGTCATGAAATTATCGAAGATAATGATCGAATCCATGTTTGCGTAGGAGAAACTGAATTGAGATATGGCATGCAATGGACTGTCGAATTTTCTTTGGGAGAGGGCGATCATTTTCTTACTCAGCGAACTGTTTTTCACAATCCGACAAGTAAAGCACACCCATGGATGTCTTGGTCAAATGCTGCTGTACCGGCCTATCCTGATACAGAATTTCATTTTCCAAATGGAAGTGTGTTGGAACATAGTGACAGAATCAAGACAATTGACTGGGAAAATGATGGCCCAAAGAATAACGCCGATATTAAGCACATGTCTGGTTATTTTTGGCAAAACCAGAATTGTAATGCATTTGGTTGTTTTAGTCCATCTGGTGGCGTTGGCCTTTATCATATTGCAGAAAAAACTTCCGTTCCTGGAATCAAGCTGTGGAGTTATGGAATAGGAAGGGATCTTCGTTGGTCATATCTTTCATCATCAAAAAGGCAATCTTACCTGGAAATTCAAGCTGGTCCAATAAAAGATCAGTCATTAAAAAATGAACTTGACCTTGGCGAGAAGCATGCCCACATAGAATTTTGGTTGCCTGCTGAGAATGGACTTGATATCAAAGCCTTAAAAATTCAAGATCTCTTTCTGCGACCTCTTTCAGCGGTGACTTTGTTCCCATTTGCCAGAAAGGAAGAAGTGATGGTGTGGAATAAACTAATTGAATCGTTCGAAAACCAGGATATTACCCAAGCACCAGATCCGCCAGCTATTAAAGATTTTAGATGGGCTCCAAGCGGAGTTGTAAATCTGGATCAACCGTTTCAGTGGTTCATAAATCATGCGGAAAGTCCCGATAAGTCTGTATGGCAGCTATACTATGGCGTCTGGTTGCTTGGAAGCAGTAGGATTAATGAAGCACTACCTGTATTGCGTGAGTTGGAGACAGATATGGCTAACGCTATTCTTGGGAGGATGTATTTTTATCAAGGGTATGAACATGAAGCTATGAAATGCTATGAATCAATTTCTGATGAAGCATTACAACAGCACCCACTGATCATTATTGAGCGAGACAAAGCATTGGCAAAAATCGGTACAGAAGCCTTTCAGATAAGAATGAGATGGCTTGATAAACTCAGGCCTCTACATGATGAAAGGCTCATTGAACGAATGATTTCATTATTGATTGACATGAAGCGATATGATGAGGCAAAGGCTATGCTTACCAATACCAAATTCCAGCTTATCCATCAGCGATATGAAAGGAAAAAGCTTTGGAATAGATTGTGTGAAGAAATCAATGCTAAAGTAGCGCCTTACCCTGAAAATTTAGGAGAAGACAACCTTGCTCAATTTGGTGCTTATCGCGAGTTTGACGAATAATAATTTTAATGTTAGCTCTACTTTATGAAGATAAAGTGGTAATATAAAAAATGAGATAAACTACCTACTTTTCATTCCGTTACTCCGAGCGAAGCGTCTGAAACGAGAAGGTATCAGTTCAATAAGATCAAGATCCCTGCCTCGCGGCAGGCGGGCTTCAGTCGTTGCCTCCCTCTGGATGACATAGAGAATAATTATGAAGAACCTTAAGTTTGTAAAATAAAATTAGAAGCAAAAATGAATTTATTAACGGCAGACCAGAAAAAGAGATTTGAGGAAGAAGGGTATTTGGTAATTGAGAATTTACTTACGAGTGTTGAAATAAAATATTACAGCAATATATATGACTCGTTCCTAAGTAACTCCATTGATGCTAAAGGAATGAGATCAGATTTATCCGGTAATAAAGATGGGAAGAATGAAAAAATTACCCAGATTATGGTTCCAGGCAGATTGCATCCGGAATTGCTGAATCGACCGTTACATTTAAAGACGCTTCAGCTGGCCAAAGAATTGATGGGCCAAGATATGGACCTGGATTTTGATATGCTCATCAATAAAGCTCCATATACAAACGCAGAAACACCATGGCATCAGGATGCAGCTTATTGGATTGATATGCCGGACACCAGAGCGGTAAGTTGCTGGGTAGCTATAGATCCTTCTTCTAAAAACAATGGATGTATGTGGTACACTCCGGGATCTCATTTAAAAAAACTGCTGCCGCACATCCAGATAGGAAATAAGGGAGCACTCAAATGTGAAGGATCAGAGGATAACTCAAGCTGTGTCGAATTGAGCCCCGGCTCTTGTGTACTGCATCATGGTAAAACGATGCACTATAGCAGAGGTAATTATACTCAATACCAAAGAAGAGCATTTATTACTAATTTCAGGCCTGCTTCGATGATTGAGTTGGAGCGTTCACAAGGATACGATCATACAGGCGAAAGGAAATCCAAATGAGCACTAAAAATTATTAATACCCTACTACAATAATATTATGAAAAATCTCTTACTATTTTTATTTGTTTTGATGACTGTTACAGGATATTCACAAAACGATGCCACAATTTCTGAAGCAAATCAAAGATTTACTACTTATCCATTTTCAGATCCAAATCGTATTCCACTTCCGGAAAGCTATTATTATCCATATTTTCGATTCGACGGTTTTGCTAAGGAAGGAATTGAAAAGGAGTGGAAGGTTGTTGTGTTAGAAAATGAATACATCAAAGTTTCTATTTTCCCGGAGATTGGGGGCAAGATCTGGGGGGCTATTGAAAAGTCGACTGGCAATGAATTTATATATTATAATTCAGTAGTAAAATTCAGGGATATCGCCATGCGTGGTGCCTGGACTTCAGGGGGGATTGAATTAAACTATGGCGTGATTGGTCATGCGCCTACCAGTGCGACACCGGTTGATTATGTGATGAAAAATAATGATGATGGAAGTGTAAGTTGCTTTATAAGCGCCACAGATCATTTCTCACGCACTCGCTGGGAAACGGAAGTCAACCTTCAAAAAGATAAAGCTTATTTTACTACCACTACCACATGGCACAATCCTACACCCCTGGTGCAACCGTATTATCAATGGATGAATGCTGCCTATCAGGTTGACGGAGATATGGAGTTTTGTTTTCCCGGCGCAAATTGGATAGGCCATGATGGGAGCGCACATAGCTGGCCCTTTGATGGTGAAGGCAGGGATATCTCCTGGTATAAAAATAATGATTTTGGAGGCAGCAAATCTAATCATGTGCTTGGAGGTATTAGTGATCATTATGCCGGGTATTGGCACGAACTGGAATTTGGATCTGGCCACTATGCTGTTTATGGTGAAAAGCTTGGAATGAAAGTTTTTCAATGGGCACACAGCAGGTCCGGAGGTATTTGGGAGGACCTGTTGACGGATACTGATGGTCAATATGTAGAACTGCAATCCGGGAGGTTGTTTAACCAGGCTACCCCAAGGAGCACGATGACCCCATTTAAGCATTTTGGTTTTGAGCCATATGCTACAGATGTCTTTAAGGAATATTGGTTTCCGATTTTAAAAACTAAAGGAGTTAAAAAGGCGAATCCGTATGGAGTTTTGAATGTTGAAAATTCAGATAATGAACAGACGATATACTTTTGCCCACTTCAAAAGACAAATGAGGTGTTATCCATATATGAAGGCGAACAACTAGTCGATCAAATTAAAGTTGACCTAAATATTCTTGAAACATGGACTTGGAAAGTTAAAAAACCTTCAACTGATGCCCCGCTAAAAATTGTGCTTGGCGAAAATATGCTGGTTTATTCTGAAAAACCTGAAGACAACAAGCTCAATCGACCCATGGAGGCTCCTGCTGATTTTGACTGGAACTCGGTATATGGATTATTTACTGCAGGTCAACAGTGGATTTATCAAAACAAATTAGAATTAGCATTAGAGAGCTTCGAGCAGTGCATCGAAATTGATCCAAATTATGCTCCTGCGCTTAATCAATTAGCCATGTTGCATTATAGAAAAGCCGATTTTGAAAATGCATTGCTTCTGGCAAAAAAATCATTGTCAATTAACACCTATGATGCTGAGGCAAATTTTATTTATGGTCTTATAAACAAAAAACTTATAAAATATTTGGATGCTGAGGATGGATTTTCAGTGGCATCTTTAACTTCTTCCTTCAGAGATGCAGCAAATATTGAGTTGGCTAAGCTCTCATTAGTAAAAGGAGATTTGTTGTCGGCCGGTAATTATGCCATGAAAGTGATTGACCAAAGTAGTAGAGATTTAGAAGCAAATAAGTTGATGGCATTGATCAGTAGAAAAGAGCATAAAGAAGAATTAGCAATTAATTTTCAACATAAAATTAATTTAATTTCTCAACTCAATCACTTTTCAGACTTTGAACGAATGCTCATTAAAGAAGACAAGGTTTCAAAAGATAAGTTCCTGGGAATGATCCGCAACGAAATGCCTCATGAAACCATGTTAGAAATGGCACATTGGTATGAGGATGCGGGATGTAGCGAGGAAGCAATAATGATTCTGGAGATGTCGCCTCCGCATGCAATGGTATATTTCAAATTGGCTTATTTAAATCAACAAAATAATTCACCGGATGTCCCCAACACATATTTAGAAAAAGCAAATCAACAATCACCTGATTTTGTATTCCCATATAGGTTAGAAAACGAAAAAGTTTTGAACTGGGCAATTGAACAAACAAATAGTTGGAAGCCTAAGTATTATCTCGCTTTGCTGCATTGGAGCTTTGGAAATATGGATAGGGCTGGAGAACTCTTTATAGATTGTGGCGATTCGCCTGACTATCCTTATTTCTATTTGGCAAAAGCTTCATTATTCAAAGGCGACAATGGCTATAATAAGGAAAAAGATTTGCTAAGAGCTAATGAGCTTGGAAGTGATGATTGGCGTACATCTGAAAAATTAACTGAGTATTACCTCGCCAATAACCAGGTAGAAAAAGCGCTTCGAAAGGCAAAAGAATCTATAACAGGCTTTCCTTCGAATGACGTATTAAAGTATGTATATGCCAAATGCCTGATGGCTGACAAGCAATATTCTGCCTGCAAAAAGACCCTGGCAAATACAACTATTCTTCCAAGTGAGGGAGCTCGTTACGGGAGGGTGACCTATCGCCAGGCGTGTATGATGGAAAGTGTTGAATTATATCAAAAAAAGAAATACAGCTCAGCGATTAACTCTATAAATGAAGCCAGGTTGTGGCCTGAAAACCTTGGCGCTGGCAGGCCTTATGTTGTAGATGAGCGCATTGAAGATTTTTTTGAGGCATCCTGTTTAGACAAAAAGAATAAAAAGGAACAAGCAGAAGCTCTGTATAACAAAGTAATTACCTATTCAGAACAAAGGCAGGGAAGATATAGTTCGACAGATTTCCTGTATTTAGAGGCTTTGAAGAAATTAAACAGAAATCAAGAAGTTATGAAATTTCTTAATCAATGGGAGCAAACCAATGCAAAAGATCCTTTGCAGAAGTGGTGTAAGGCCATGATTAATAATGATTCAGAAAGTGCGCTTAAAATTGAAGACCAAATTAATACAAAGACAGGTGGTACGCCCTGGGATCCAAAATATGCCGATCCGGAATTCGAGATTGTAAAGGCAATCAGTAAATTGTAAATAGGGCCCGCTGAAAAAGTCAGAAGTGCATCAGATACAACTTGGCAAAGCGAAACTGTATATTAATACCGTGAGCTGAAGGCAAGGAAGTAGATGATGTGCTTCTGGTTAGCATAATTCTGAAAGAATTAAAAATAATTTAGCTTGAAAAGTGCAAGGAAATATATACCATTAGTCCAAAACCCTTGCATCAAAAAGAATGTGGGATGGACATTCGTAAATGGCTATCAGTTAGTTATGCGTTTTTCAGCGCGCCCTAAATAGCGCTTCCAGGCTTACTTGGTTTTAGGTTCCTGAATATTAAAAGAAGGAATAGTTAATATTGTTTTTTGATTGTGCCAGCATCACCTGTTGTTTTGCTGGCACAATTATAATTTCATTAATGTCTCCCGGTCTCCCGACCTTCCCAGCCACTTTTGCCTTCGTCTATAAAGATTTCATGGACAGTCCGTGATACACGTTCATCAACTTCTTCCACCAGACGTACTTTAAGTGGATTTGTGAGTTGTTTTTGCCACTTCATTACCGGAGCAAAAGGTTTTTCTCCCTTTTCAATCTCGTAAGTTAAATAAGCCCATTTTTCCGAAAAGAAATTTCCTTCCATGGCTGGAATCATTTGCTGCATATTTGAAGAAAGAAAGCTCAGAGATAGTGCCCGTGCCCAATAAATCCATGGGCCACCGGTAATGTACATATATGGATTTAAGAGCCTTGGTTTTGATTCAAGTCCAGCGTTGGAATAGCTCAGCTGAATGCCACAAAATCCAATGCCTGTTTCTTCATTAAAAAAAGTGATCCATGGAACATCATCTTCCATGAGTAGATCTGTGAGATCTGGCATAGTACTAACATTATAAACAATGATGCTGTCGCGTACCACATCATACCAGGCAGCATGTGTAATCTGTTCGCGTTTGAAAACAATCTCAGCGTTTCTAAGTGCGATACAGTCAATTCTTTCATTAATGCGCATAGAGGTAGTGCTAATAAAATAAGGTAGTCCTGGATAAAATTCATATCGAACTGAAGCATCTACTTCCGGGATTTCTCTTAAGCTACCCCAAACTTCAGTGGATGAAATGATTGGGCCTGCCATGTGATTGATGTTTTGCGGAGGTTTCCAATCTGCTGTATGTGTCCACGGGCGCGGGGGTGAATATATACCCGGATTCCAGTGGATTGCCCCGTTTGTTTCCATTCTATGAAATAATGGGGCCTCTGGCTTAAGCTTAAGTGTGATCTGATCTAAATGTCCGGAATCTGGATGCAAAGAAATAGAATATATACTGTTGTCAACCTTTAGCCCGGGAGCTTCCCCCTGCACCCTAAGGTCAGTTTTATACATTTTTGCAATGGCATCTTCATTATTGTAATAAACTAAAAATACCTGGCTGGTATTCGCTTTCACATCCGCAAGAAATGCCACCCTGGCAGATACTGTTGGCATCCAAAGGGGGGTCTCTCTAGTAGGTTTGCCATTTTTATCGGGATCAAGATCATCTTCCACTGTGTATTTTTTTATATCATATACCTGGGAGGGTATTTCTTTATATTCGTAAGTTTTAGGATCAATAGAAACTACGCGTATCTCGCGGGTAAGATGTAGTGCCTCATCCGGATAAAAAGGTAATAAAACTTCTACCGGGTCGCCTTTGCGTGCTATGCCTGCTGTTTCAGAAACAATTAGCCCTTTATAGTTTTTCCACTCCTTATTAAAAACAGAAATTCCTTCCGGTGCTTTAATGGTCCTTTTCCCTTCGAGGAAAATATCTTCTTTTGATCCTTGAATATTTTTTTTCAGGCGCACCGTAATTTGAATTTCATAATCCATGCCGGGCTCCCATTTCATCCATCCAACAAGGTGCGGGTGATGGTATAAGGTTCCGTCCTGTGATAATCCGTATCCGGATGGTGGGCGATGGCTTATGGCAGGCCTGCTCATATCTGTTATTTCATCGGACCGATGTAAATCTACAAACCGAAGCACTTTTCCATTGATAGCGGCTTCCACTTCAATGATTGAGGCCATTGGCAAGTCTAGCTCTGCCAGGAAGTGATAAAAAGGGATAGCCGGGCAGGGATATCCAAGCTCAAGTTTATTGATTTGAAGAGGACTATCTTTTCCAAACCCTGAATGAGTAAAGAAAAATAGAGTATAGGTAAGTAACAGGAAAAATACGGACTTCTTCATGGATATCTATGGTTTAATTATGAGGTATGTATTCGCTTTTTTCAGCAGATGATTTATTTAGCTGTCTTGGTTATTAGATTTCGCTGTCTCAGTGCGCTGACTCCATTTTCCCATGGACCACCAGCGCCCCAGATATAATATGTAAAGTACATCGTGCTCATTTGATATATGGGTGTCCAGGGTTGGAATTCCGAATAATAATGATGCGCATCCCCATTCCTTGGATGATTCATCCACATATGTAGAAATAACGGTTGATCTACAGGGAATGCTCCTACAAAAGTAATGTCCTCTTTCGTATCGTATCCTGCATTCCAGCCCTCCTTAAGGAAGAATAGCCTGCCAAAATATTTTTCAGGTTTCATTCTGTATTCATGCAATCCATCTAGTTCCGGAATGGTAAACACATCTTCAGTCCAATGCTTTTTACCTAATTCAAGAATTGGCTGCGGGCCTAATACATTGGCTTCCGCGTTTTTAAAAGTAAGCGCAAAACGGATCTCCAGTAAAGGTGAATTTCCATATAAGGTGAAGGTCTTTTCCACCTTATTCCCATAGTAATCGGTCCACATCTTTACTCTAACAAAATCTCCTTCCTTCTGTATAATTTCAGCATCATAAATCTGGTGGGTTTCCATACTTCCCTGACCCAGAAAATCCTCAAAGCCGCCGTATGGATAATATCCTCTTTTTCGGAATGGACGCTTATCATCGATGGCTTTCTTTGGCCATAACTTAAATAATATATTATCCTGTCTGCTTTTGACGATGTATTCGATTACCCTGGCGCCGGTAGCTAAAAGCGTAATCTGTACACTGTCATTTTCCATCCGGTATTCGTCGACGCCATCGCTATTAAGGTCTATCGGATACACATAAGGTTTACCTTCTGCTTTCCCAACACCTAGTTGTGAGACATAGTCAACACCAAGAGCAGAGATTTTAACTTTGTAATTTCCGGCAGGAACATCTAGCTTAAAAAGCATGTCCTTAAATGTCCCGGTGGAAGCTTCACATTTTTGGGAGGTTTTAAAAACAATATTATTTTCATCATCAGCATCAACAACCTGAACTTTTACAGGGAAAGAAGACTTTTCAGTGAAATTATGAATGGTAACGGGGAAATCTACTTTTGGAGCATGTGCATACAACAATTGATGGACTGATATGCTTTGTGGCAAATCCAGCATAGCGACAGTGCTTTTTGTTTTATCATTCCAGGAATAATTTACAGCAATAGGATTTGTATAAGCCATTGCCTCTTTAGATGGTTGTAAAGTAAAATGTAGTGTTTTTGTAGTCCTTTCAGGAAGATTGATTGTTGCGGGATTATTGCCATTTATCATCAGTCCTTTTGGGAGTGATAACGCCAGCTTCCCTGATACAGTTTTTGGGTACAAATTGGTAATGGTAACTTGTAGTTCATAGCCTTCAACCTTGGTTTCCAGGTTTATACGATCGCCAAAATATTCTTCCAGAAAATCTTTGTCCAGTAGCAACATTTGGAGCGTGTTCCTGTATAAGGCAGGCCCCATCATTTTGCCCAAAGCCAGCACACCTACTTCTCTTCTATCCATGATGGCATTCCACATACTTTTATGCGTCAAGGGTTGATTTTTTTCCAGGAAGAGCACCATGCTGGATAATGCACCATTATCTAGTTTGCCTGTTCTTACAACGAAAGGAACATCTTCATTATCAATTTGCTCTTTATTGCCTTCAGTTGCCAGATATCCATCATAATGATAAGGATCAGCAAGTGTATCCCACACCTGGCGGAAAATATATCCTTCTTTCTTATGTGCAAAATCAATCCATGATTCTTTAGTAAACATACTTTGAACCTGCAATCCATTATAATCCTTGCACCCATATATAGGCATGAAACCAACATCAGTTACTACGGGAAGTTTCACCTCCTTCATCCATGTTTCGAGCTCATCTTTAGCTAAAAAATCCATGTACCCGTTAAAGACAAACCAGGTGTTGCCTTCATTCATACCCTTGCCAATTACTTCCAATGGATGACCTTGAGTACATGTTACACTTTTCAATAATGTTTCGGCGCCAAACCAGCCCTTATGTAAATCAAATTTTTTCATCACCTCTTTGGTGTTAGCAATTAGGGTTTTAAACATCGCCCTGGATTTTTCATCTGATGAGCTGACAATAAATAATTTCCGCTCACCATTTTCGAGATAAAAAGCATCTACTCTTTTCAATTCGGGTGAACCATATTGATGGCTCTTTAGTGTTTCAGGCCAATTATAATCAGCAGGTAATGTAGCTGCAGCCTTTTTACCGAATTCCGAGTTAGAGTTCAAAAATATTAGTGCATTTCCTTTTGAGGTGGAATTTTCTATTAGGTCAAGATCAGGTTGGTCCAAAATTTCGTAGGGTTGAGAAAGTAGCCCATGGATAAATCCCTCCTGCATGATCAATCCGGGAAGGCCCAAATCTTCTGCTACGTCTACTTTGCTTTGCCTGATTGATTTTTCGACATTAGGTGTTGACATTTTGAACAGGTTCCCATACTGATACCAATCGTTGTAGGAATCGTGCCAATAATTTGTATAGCCATTAAATTGATTGCTATTATGAATAGCGCCTTCTAAAAGGGGAGATTTATTAGATTGATATCTAAAATCTTCCATCTTTTGACCAAACACAATCGAGCTTGATAAAAGAAAGATAACAGTTATGCTGATTTGGTAGATGTAATGTGTGTACATATAAAAAATTAGTTAATTTCTATAGTATTAAAGTAGTGTTTAATCATACCAATAACAAGTGATTCAAAAGCTCTCTTAAATCGACAAATACTTTTGAAAGACATAATAGGTTTTAACAAATATACATTACTTTAGTAAACAAATATATATCTTTATATTCATTCTGTAATATTAGAATAATTATATTAAGCTGAGTGAATTGTAATGATAATCAATTTGAACAGAAATATGTGATCGAGCTATTTGGCTGTGTCATTGTAAGATCATTTATGTAATCATTGCTCAGATAATGTATTTGCAGTTTTCAGGTGCTATTAGGGTTAATAAAACGACCTTGACAATAAAACAGGATTGAAGTTGATAACAAATTATGACTGAATGATTCCTTAATTGTTTACATTTTGGAATAAATTTTATTTGTTCGAACACATTTACTAGATGTGATTTGCTTTTATGGACATGTAGTACTATATTATAGCATCTTAAAAATAAAACCTTTCGTGATAATATCATTTAACTCAAAATTTGCTTTCGGAAATAGACGAATTGTGTACACAACTTAATATCCTTTCTTTATTTACTAACCAAAACAATATTCTATGAGAAAAAATCTTTTGCCTTTTACCTAATGAAATAATTTCATTTTATTATTTACTAACCAAATACATTTATTATGAAACAAAAATCATTACTTTTCAAAAAAGTTGAGAAGCGAATAAAGCTGTTTCTTTATGTGGCTTCTTTTATGTTTTGTGCGAATTTGCAGGCACAAAACATTACAATTTCAGGAACGGTTCTCAGTTCTGAGGATAATTCTGCAATTCCTGGAGTTAATGTCCTCATTAAAAATTCAAATGAGGGAACTACCACAGATTTAGATGGGAAATACAGTTTAAGTGTTCCCGGTTCAGAAGCCTTTCTGATATTCTCTTCCGTAGGCTATAATACGGTAGAAGTTCAGGTGGGAAACCGTTCTGTAATTGACTTAACGATGACTCAGGATGTTACGCAATTATCAGAAATTGTGGTAACAGCTTTGGGTATCGAGCGGGACGAGAAATCGCTTTCTTATGCACAGCAAACTGTTGATGCTGACGAGATGATGGAGGCAAGAGATGTGAATTTTCTGAACGCTCTTAATGGCCGAGCTGCTGGAGTACAAATTTCAAAGAGTGGTTCTGGCGCCGGTGGATCTACAAGGATTGTTTTGAGGGGTAACAAATCACTGAGTGGCAATAGTGAACCATTATTCGTGATTGATGGTATACCAATGGCCAATAATAAAACCAGTCAGCCCGGAATGTGGGGTGGTACCGATGGAGGAGATGGCATGTCTCAAATCAATCCGGATGACATTGAAAGTATTAGTATCCTGAAGGGTTCTAATGCTGCCGCCTTATACGGTAGCCAGGGAGCCAATGGTGTTGTAATAATCACAACTAAAAAAGGCAAAAAAGGAGCTGCCAAGCTAAGTCTTAGCACAGGGATTACATTTGAAAATGTAATGCAGATGCCGGAATTACAATACAAGTATGGTGCTGAAGGTGGCATCAAGGAAAGCTGGTCAACTACTCCGGGGAATTGGCAAGATAATTATGTAGATGATTGGTTTACAACCGGGGCCAACTATTTAAATACATTTACAATAAGTGGTGGCGGAGATAACACCACAGCCTACTTCTCCTATGGTAATGTGACAGCAACAGGAGTTACGCCAAAAAATCATTACCAGAGGAACAATTTTATGTTTAAACAATCGACAAAGCTGTTCAATGATAAACTGACGGTAGGCTCAAATATAATGTTAACTACTGAGAAAACTGAAAATAGGAATCCGGCTGGTTACTATATCAATCCGCTTACCGGATTATACATGTTTCCCAGAGAACGGGATTTTGCGGATTTTAAGGAAAATTATCAGGTTTTTGATATAACAAGAAATATGGATGTAATGAATTGGTTTGTGGTAGATCACCATCAATCCAACCCATATTGGATAATCAATCGGGAACCACGAGAAGACCTATCAAAACGCGTTATTGCAAGTCTGGATTTAAGCTATGCGTTAAATGAAAAATTGAGCCTCGCCGTTCGGGGAAATTATGATTATGCAATTAAGTCATTTGATCAGCAGCATTCTGCCACCTCAAACACCACAAATATACATAAAAATGGTGGATGGGAGTACCGAAATTATACGGATGAATTAATATATTCGGATGCCATTTTAAGATATAGTGATAGTTGGGGTGACTTTAGCCTGGACCTGATCGCCGGAGGTAGTTACCAAAAAACCACCTATGGTAAAGGAATCAGTGTCCCAAGTGATGCAAATAGTGGTTTACTTTATCCAAATGAATTTTTCATGCAGAATCTAGCATCCAATGTGATGGTAAGTTCTACACTCAGCAGCAAGTTGATCAAACAAGCATTATTTGCCAATGCAGCGATTGGCTGGAAGGATATGGTATACCTCGATATTTCCGGAAGAAATGACTGGGCCTCATCTTTGGCCGGAACTGGTAATGATTCGTATTTCTATCCCATGATTGGTGGAACCTGGATTATAAGTGAAACCTTCACTATGCCGAGTATTATTAACTTTGCAAAGGTGCGGGCATCAACTACTACAGTGGGTAACGAAGTGCCATACAACAGGGTAGATCCACAACACAGCATCACTTCCGGTGGTGGTGTTGCCCGAAATACGCAGCAACCTTTCAGAACGTTGAAACCTGAATTGGTCAGCAGTACTGAAATTGGTACGAATTGGCGTTTTTGGGACGAGCGATTTGGGTTTGACTTTACCTGGTATAGCATCGAAAGCACAGATCAATATATTCAACTTCCTGCACCTTCCGGATCAGGATATTCTACGTATTTTATCAATGCAGGATTAATTACTAATAAAGGAGTCGAGATATCGCTTGATATTACCCCTGTATTGACAAATACGTTTAGCTGGACAACGTCTTTTAATTATTCTAAAAATAATAATGAAGTTGTTGAACTGCATCCAGAACTCAATGCTATTAATACTGGTGCTTCAGAAGGGTATGGATCAAGATATGAAGCCGGTGGATCTATTGGGGATATATATGTATATATGTACCAACGAGACGACCAGGGACGTATAATTCTCGACCCATTAACTGGATCACCCACAAAAACTCCTACTCAGGAATATGCAGGGAATCTTAATCCGGATTGGATCCTGGGCTGGAATAACAGTTTTGAAATGGGTAAGTTCGGATTGAACTTTTTGATTGTGGGTAAGTTTGGAGGTAATTCATTTAGCCAGACAGAATCCATGCTTGATAAAGCAGGTGTAAGCCAGCGAACTGCTGACGACCGGGATGCCGGGGGAACTACTGTTAATGCTGTAATGGATGGTGCTGCGGTAACTACAGTTGATCCTGAAACCTGGTATAGGGGAATCGGTGGTCGAAATGGTATAGGTGAAGCTTATGTATATGACCGTTCTAATATGCGTTTGAGTCAGTTTGCACTTTCGTATAAATTCAATTGGTCAAGGAAGAGTTTCCCAACTACAGTTTCATTGGTTGGGCAAAATTTGTTCTTCTTTTTCAATGAATCGCCATTTGACCCTGATTTAGCAATGAATACAAACGTGAGTTCAGAAGCGCTGGATAATTTTAATTTACCAACTACCAGAACGTTTGGTTTTAACCTTAAAGTAACCTTTTAATTGAGAGAGATTATGAAAAAGATTATTTTTATATTTACAACAATATTCATGTTTGTTTTCAGTGCATGCACGGATAATTTCGAAGAAACAAACACGAATCCGTACCAAATTTCGGATGCATCTTTGCAAGCGGATTTTAACAACTTAGGAGCATTTTACCCTAGTATGTTAGGACAGATTTTTGGTAACCAGGTTGATCACAACCTGACAAACGTAGCATATGTAAGACATCTGGGTACACCTACTCCTTTTAGAAGTAATGTAAATAATACTACCTATTTCATTCGGTGGAGTGGTTACTGGGGCCGCGAATATAACAATGTTTTTGCTCCGGCAAGAGAGGTTATTGCAATTGCCGAAGCAGATGGTGAGGATGTGTTTGTAGCATGGGCAAAGTTGATCAGAGTGCTAAGTGGTTCGCGCGTATCTGCGTACTATGGGCCAATCATCTATTCCGACTATGGATCACCTGAAAAAGACATCTTTTATGATGACGAGCAGACATTGTATAATACATGGTTCACGGAATTGGATGAAATCGTTACCACTTTCAGCGCCAATTTGGACTATCCGGGATTGAAAAATTTCGATGCAAGTTTTGGTGGTGATATTAGTAGTTGGCTTAAGTATGCCAACAGTTTGCGTTTGCAATTAGCCATACGAATATCAAAAGTCGATCCGGCATTAGCTAAAACGCAAGGTGAAAAAGCTATTAGTGATGCTGGAGGTCTGATTACATCAAACGATGATAATTTTATGATTAATAATTACGGAGCTCAATTTCACCCTTCTGTCATATGTTTCAATTGGGGGGATACCCGTATGAGCGCTACCATGGAATCCGTCTTGATTGGATATGAAGACAGCAGGATAGAAAAATACTTTGATCCCGCTACGGATGATTCCTTGTATCCGGATCCGAATTGGCCCTATAAAGGCATTCATGCTGCTTCCACAATGGGAGCCAAGGGTGACCGACTTTCATATTCTACTATTCATTCATCACAGCTGGGCTGGACAGAACGTGTTGCTCATCGTGCCAGTGATGTGCTTTTTAATTTGGCCGAGGCTGCATTAAGAGGTTGGAGTGGTGTGCCAGGAACTGCACAACAAAATTATGAGGCAGGCGTACGCGCTTCCTTTGCGGAATGGGGCGCTGGAGGTGTCGATGATTACCTCGTGCAGGATGATGCTAAAATGCCCTTAAATTATGACGATCCTAAAGCTGAGGGAGATGTGAATGATTTTGTAAGCCGCTGGACTGTCAGTGTTAAGTGGGACGATGCAGCTGATAACGAGGTCAAATTAGATAAAATCATGACCCAAAAATGGATTGCCAGTATGCATAATGATATGGAGATTTGGTGTGATCACCGAAGGACAGGGTATCCCAAGTTGCCTTACAATTATAGAAATGACAGTGGTGCCGATTTTGGTGTTATTGCCGCAGACGACTTCCTGAGAAGGTTGAATTTTACCCCAGGCGAACGAGCCAACAATCCTGTTGGAGTTGCGGATGCTACAACAAAACTCGGTGGCCCCGATGAAATAGGGACTCGATTATGGTGGGATACAGGAGGAAATAATTTCCCATAGCACTTAATTGGTAAACTTAAACTACATATTTGGTTGACTGAAAAGTTGAGCTTTTCAGTCAACCATTTTTTATGCTTTGCTTTATCAGTTTATCTACTTAGATTAATCAAAAACTACATAGTTCGGCTTTGGATTTTTGTCTCTCCAGCTTTATTATTGCCAAGCATTTCTAATTAACTGAAAAATGAATTATTTAATGTGAAATCGTTATTGATGCAGGAACTATTAAAGACTTTATGTATTCTTTTACTGGTATTATCATCCGCTTGTAGTAGTCAATTTGATATCGATCAAGTTGGAGAAAAGCTGTTTACAAGTGTACCTGCAAGTTATTCAGGATTGGATTTTGAAAACAATGTAGTTCAGACAAAGGAAAATAATCATCTTCTCAATGTAGAGTTTGTTTCCGGCGGAGGTGTTGCTGTTGGTGATATTAACAACGATGGTTTACAGGATATTTTTTTTACTGCAAATCAGATGAGTGATCGGCTTTACTTAAATGAAGGAAATTTCAGGTTTAAGGATATTTCAAAAATAGCGGGCATTACCCAGGACGATAGTTGGTCAACAGCAGTAACATTCGTTGATATCGACAGCGATGGAGATCAGGATATTTATGTATGCAGGTTTGTGTATCTGGAAAATGATCTTAGTGCGAACCAGCTCTACATCAACAATGGAGATCTAACTTTTTCAGAAAAGGCTGAAGCTTTCGGATTAGCAGATCGTGGCTTCTCAACATCTGCGACGTTTTGTGATTTTGATAAGGATAATCTCATTGATGTATACGTAGTCAATCAACCCCCAAGCATACCCGGAAGAAGAGGTAAGATTGGCAGAGCAGATTTGCCTGGAATTCAGTTTAGTGATCACCTTTATAAAAATACTGGAAATGGCAGGTTTGGGGATGTAACAGATAAAAGCAAAATCAGGAATTTTGGATTTGGATTATCAGCACTAGTCGGAGATTTCAATAATGATAGCTGGCAAGATATTTATGTTTCAAATGATTTTGACGTAGCTGACCATTTATACATTAACAAAAAGGATGGAACGTTTACTGACATGATAAAGGAGTCAACGAGACACATTACAAATTTCAGCATGGGAAGCGATGCTGCTGATTTCGATAATGATGGTCTTTTAGATATCATGGTTGTTGATATGGTTCATGAAGATAAAAAAATGGCAAAATCTCATATGACAAATATCGATACCAAAGAATTCCTGAATAATATAAGCATGGGAGTTCATCATCAGTATATGATCAATACATTACAGAGAAATAATGGAAATGGCACGTTCAGTGAAATAGCGAGATTAGCAGGAATTTCCAAAACCGGTTGGAGCTGGGGCCCTTTATTTGCTGACTTTGACAACGATGGTTTTAAAGACATATTTGTAACCAATGGAGTGATAAGAAATAATTTACATAGTGATTTGGCAGGATTGTATGAGCAAAAGCTAGATAGCTTGAGACTGTTAGCCAGACGAACCAATCGTGATCCAAAGGAAGTAATTGACGTATTTGATTTTGTTGATCTTGCAGCAAAAGATGCAATGCCAAATTATATGTACAGGAACAATGGCAATTACACATTTTCGAACAAAAGTAATGAATGGGGTTTTGAATTACCTACAACTTCCAATGGCGCTGCTTATGCCGATTTTGATCTGGATGGTGACCTGGATATTGTAATTAACAATGTAAATGGAGAAACAGGCTTGTATAAAAATAATGCAGCAGAAAAAGAAATTGGAAATTATATTCGATTTAGGCTAAAGCCATTAAAAGACCATAACATCTATGGTACAAAAATTACGATATTTAGTTCGGATAATAGGAGCCAGGTGTATCATATAATCAATTCCAGGGGATTTAGATCAAAAAGTGAATCGATTGCACATTTTGGAATTGGCAGGGAAAAAGAGATTAGTAAAGTAATAATAGACTGGCAAAATGATACAAGATCAATTCTTGAAAAATTAGAAGCAAATAAAGTGCATACAATCGATCAAGCCAATTCACACCAAAAGGAACCAAATGATGAAGCAAAAGGAGAATTAACGCTGTTTAAAGATGTCACCTCAACCATGGATTTTGATCAGATAGTTCATAAAGAAAATAGCTATAATGACTTTTCCAGAGAGGTGCTTTTACCTTATAAATTGTCACATGCAGGGCCAGTCATAGCTGTGGGGGATGTGAATAGTGATGGAAGACAAGATTTTTTTCTTGGGGGATCCGCGGGATTTTCGGGCACTTTATTCACACAAATGAGCAATGGTAGGTTTAAGAAAAACAGCAAGGGCCCCTGGATACAAGATAAAACAAGTGAGGATACTGATGCCGAGTTACTTGATATCGATGGCGACGGTGATTTGGATTTAATTGTAGCAAGCGGAGGAAATGAATTTGCGGAAAATGATATCAATCTGAAGGACCGGCTATATAAAAATGATGGCAAGGGAGTATTTTACAAAGATGCCAATGGGATTCCAGGAATTACGGAAAGCAGTTCATGCATTGTGCCAAATGATTTCGATAAGGATGGAGATTTGGATTTGTTTATTGGTGGCAGATTAATTCCGAAGAAATATCCATTTCCTGCTAACAGCTTCCTTCTTGAGAACAGAGGAGGAATATTTGTTGACATCACTGAAGAAAAAGCTTCTGAAATGCAAGATCTGGGTTTAGTTACTTCAGCGATTTGGACGGATCATAATAGTGATGGAAGAAGTGACCTGGTCGTTGCCGGTGAGTGGATGCCAATAACCTCCTTTACACAAACTGATGATGGATATTTTATAAAAAAGGTACTAAATGGCCTGGAAAATAGTGAAGGGTGGTATTATGATATACAAGCTGAAGATATGGATGGTGATGGAGATGACGATTTTATTGTTGGAAACCTGGGATTGAATTATTCTTACAAAGCTACACCCGATAATCCATTTCAGATATTTAGCAATGATTTTGATTTGAATGGATCCAATGAAATAATCTTATGTTATACCCAAAATGGTGTGCCGTTTCCGGTTATTGGGCGCGAACGTGCCGTAAAGCAAATGCCGTCCCTGGAAAAAAAGTACGATACATTTGACAAATTTAGTAATGCAAGTCTAATGGAGATTTACGGAGAGTCTTTGGATAATGCTTTAAATCTCAAAGTAAAAACCTTTGCCTCTGCATATATTGAAAATCTTGGGGACAATTCATTCGAGTTTAGGCCCTTGCCATCACTCGCCCAAACTTCTTCAACCAATAGTATCCTGATTAAAGATTTCGATCAAGATGGGATTAAGGATGTTTTGCTCGCTGGTAATTTATATCAAACGGAAATTGAATTGCCTCGGCATGATGCTGGAACAGGATTGTTCCTTAAGGGTAACGGAGAAGGTGATTTCGATGCTATACCGATCACTGAATCTGGCTTTTACGCACCTTTTGATGTTAAAGAAATGAAAATGATTATGGTGAATGGGCGTGATTTTATTATAGTTGGAAATAACAATAATTATCTTCAGATATTTGAGCAATTATAGAAAAATGGAGATTTGTAATTTCTGAATTTTATTTTTTTATTGGATTTAATTTTTAAATAAAAAAGTTTAAGCGTAGTGATTACTTCAAAAGTTAGAACACTAGTATTATTAGGAACAATATTTGTTACTTTTTATCTTATATCATGTAACGAAAGAGAAAAGGATTATTCTTTATCACTTGATGAATACGCAAAAATGGGAATGCCGAGTGTAGACAAAGCTTGGGATTCCGAAGACTTTCTATATGCCAATGACGTATTATCCAAAATGAAATGGGGAAATCCTGGCGGACTTCCTAAAAAAGATAGCAAAAAATCAGGAGCTCTCTTTACAAAGCTAATCAGCCTGGAAAATTTAACTTTTCTGAAAGTGGACACATTGGCCTTAAATGAAAAAGCGCTTCTTCTAATGAATTATTTGCAGATATATGAAAACTGGCGCTATATATATACGGATGTTCGATTAAAAGTTCAATATCATCACAGGGAGCTTATTGATATCCAGTTATTTGGACTAAGTATTATTGAATTGATGCTTGATTACGCTGATAAAATTCAAAAGTCTGATGATCCGGTGGATATTTATATGCGGACAGGCGATCAATCTATTCGGAAGATGTATATAGACTATTTGTTAGTTACTTTGGAAATTCAAAAGGATATGTCTCCTTATATGAAGGAGGATATGGAGAGGATGGGAGATTCAGTAAGTGCTTCAGTTTTGAAGAACAAGGATTGGATGGATAGTTCAAATAAATCTAAAATCATTGAGGAATTACAAATAGTAATAGACAGTGATTCAATAGGTTATGTCCGCGATCGATACGAAAGTTTGTCTGAGATATTACCTAATTAGTGTCAGCAAGAAAACTCACTATATTCGTGTCTTTGATAAGAAAACGTCAAAGACAAGCCTGCTTGCCGGCAAGGCAGGGCTTTCGAAGTTTTTGAAACTAAGGAGTTTACAAATCGTAAATGACTGTTTCAAAAACGAGAGTAACGAAGTATTTGGCGTTTTCTTGCAAAGACTATTTATGGTAATCGGCACTTATTTGGTGGATAAACAGCATACTTATACCACCACCGAAATCGTAATGGCCAAGACGCCATGTTACCACATGATTTTTGGAAGATAAATGTTGAAAAATGTTAAAATTTTGCAAATCAAAGGAATTGAAAAATTTTCGCTTGCAAATTCTAATTCTTGGCACAGAAATTGATCCACTATTTTTGTAACTTTCTTTTATAATAACAACTTAAAAAAAATAGGATCCTTCTCGAGAGTTGATTGACTGCCGCAAAGCAGTTGATACGATATCAGGTTTATTTCTGGAAAGTAATGCGGTGTGAAAGCTCGTTACCGGACGAGGCAGGGGACTCTGAGAAAGGAGAGAACTTTGATCATATAGGGTAGGAATTGGAGCCCTGTCGTCGTACTCAGAGTCCTCTGCGAGAGACTCTGCGTGGGGGTAGTAATGACTAATTACTGTCTGTCCATAAACTCCAAATCACAAAAGACAATCCACAATTAAATTCCAATATTAAAAATTTCAATCCTTACAAATGTTTGATTATTAATTGATTGCTTTTTGGAGTTTTATTTGTGATTTGAAAATTGGTATTTGTGATTTTGTGAAACGGTGACTTTCTGAACCAGACACCGAGTTTATGGACAGGCTCTAGCCCTGATTATCTTTGAAGAAACTGTGATGCTGGCTTAAAGAAATAGCTCCTGATGACAATGGAAAAGTTCATTTTTTTTTCAATTTAACAACTCAGTTAATCATTTATTAATAAAATATTTTACCATCGCACTTATGTTTATTCTCATAATATATAAAAGTCAAAATGAATAAAATTGAACATAGATATTTTATGAATGTGGCACTCCGCTTTACGATTGCTTGTAGTATTGTACTATGCAATGCCTTGATTAGCATGGCTTCAGGCCCGTCATCTGATGAAAAAAAGCCACCTAATTTGCTTTTTATTATGACGGATCAGCAGCGCTTTGATGCCTTGAGCTATGCGGGGAATACTGTATTGGAAACTCCCAATATGGATCGCCTGGCCAAAGAAGGTGTCTATTTTAAAAATGCATATACCCAATGTGCGGTGTGTACTCCGGCAAGGGCGTCCATTCTTACAGGTTGTACAGTCGCAAATACCAAAGTTATTTCAAACCGGGTTGCATACGTTTCAGAGGAAACCGGAATTATGCCGATGAAGACTTATGATGAGGTACTGGCAGAAAACGGCTATGCTTGTGAATATTATGGCAAGTGGCATACCCCTACTTTTCGTGCAAAAGTGTATAAAAACCCGGTAACCGTTGCAGGCAAATCTAAGTCAGAATTGGGTCCGGGGAAGAAAGCGGCCTATCTTAGTTATCTCAATCCGTATTTTCCACCCAAAGGCGCCCAAGATGCAGAATTTATGGATACCTACACGATGCGACCTTACTCGCCAGATCCCATAGATTTAAGATATGAACTCAGAGGTCAAGGGAAAGCCACTGATATTAAGGTTGGCCAATCTGATATTCATGGAACTACATCAATTCCCACAGCATACCATATTTCAGCTTTCGAGGCTGGAAAAACCATAGAGGCCCTGGAAAAGCTAAAAGATAGTACCTTTAGTATAACCTGTTCATTTCATCATCCACATCCGCCATATTTGGCTTCCGAAAAATACATAAAAATGTATCCGCCTGAAGATATGATTCCTCCCGAAAGTATTGATGACGATATGGCAAATTCACCTTATTGGAGAACAAAAAAAAGAACCGGTGAGCGCTATTCGGATCCTGAGAAAATTAAGTACTTTATCTCAGAATATTATGCGCTGGTTAAGGAAGTTGATGATTGGGTTGGTGAGATTTTGGATAAACTAGATGAGCTTGGTTTAAGTGAAAATACCCTGGTTGTTTTTACAAGCGATCATGGAGAAATGCTCGGAAGCCATGGCCTAAGAGGTAAATTCAATTTTTATGAAGAATCTTCTCATGTTCCCATGATGATCCGGTTTCCCGGAAGGATAAAGCCAGGAACAACGGTAACTTCTCCTACGTCAAATATGAATTTGTTTGCGACAATTCTGGATTATCTCGATATGCCTGCGACATCTTCAGATGGTACAAGCCTTCGTGGACTTATCGAAGGTGGCAATGATGAAGATGCATATGTGGTGACGGAATGGTTGAGTAACTTGGATACAAAACCTTCTCATATGGTGCTAAAGGATGGATGGAAATTAATGCTTCCGGATCCTTCAGCAACAAATGTAGTTAAGGCATTATATAATCTGAATGACGACCCTCATGAACTGAAGAATCTATTGGCTGAAAATATTGTAGTTGGCAAATACAATGCTGAGGTAGCAGAACTGGAAGCTTGCTTTCAGGAATGGGTTAAGCGAACTAGCCAAAACAAATATCACTAGTTAATTTCTATGAACGCCAAATTCGCGCAATTGAGCATATGTCACAGAAATTCAATATGTTACAAAACATTAGCCTGTAGATATAGTGTTTATATCAATTGAAATGTTGCGTTTTCTGAGCAAATG
>SDBV01001745.1_pt1 | contig 32560 bp, 69 predicted proteins | sample 2277081 | NCBI WGS metagenome assembly SDBV01 (sample SAMN10402039, study PRJNA504765) | marine sediment metagenome | isolation source: marine sediment core GS10_PC15, 223 cmbsf | place: Arctic Ocean: Southern Knipovich Ridge | collected 2010 | reverse complement strand
AGGATTTAAGATACCGCCACATATTAACCACTTCTTGACGACGACCTCATATGCTCGTTACTGTTCGTTGCTGTCTATCACTGTATCAGGTTGTCGCAGATAGGTGCACATAGGATGGCTTAATACTGTATTTATAGACACGGCTTCATAAACGTGATCAAACTGCATTTGCAAAGAGAAAAAGGAGCCTGATATGACCGATTTAAAAGAGAGATTGTCTGCATTAGACATCACTGTGGCTGTTGATGGCGATGAGAAACTTGCCGTTTTTACCACAACCGAACCTTTATTTTGTTTTGTTTGTGACAGCATTGAAGAGGTTCAGGCACTCATTCAAGAAACCTTGTCATCCTACGCCAGAACGTTTCACCAAATTGAAGATGTTCGTGTGAGATTGCAAAGCAAAGAAGCTATACCGGTTAAAAAGCTCCGCCCCTTTCAATATTTTCAGGCTCTTTTAGAGGATGGCGCTTTTAAAGAAGTGGTATCAGCCTAAGTGCCTTGGGTCAGAATCCCTCCTGAAAATCTTGAGCATTTATCGCTATTTGGTTACGACCTTGTTAAGGATGAAGGTGAGTATGCGTGGTACACCAGCCCCAGGGGCCGGATGCGTGTGCGAAAAGACAGCCCGAGAGTGTGGGTGGAGGACATTGCCGACGCAGGGCAGATTGGGGCCATAGCCATAATGGTGCCTCCAAGCGAACGGGAAAAGTGATGGAGATTGGTATGTCAGTACAATCATTCTACATTAAAGTTGAATGGGATGCAGAAGCTAAAGTCTGGTTTATTGACAGCACAAATATACCTGGGCTGAATGTAGAAGCTGAAAGCCGCGAAGAACTGTTGTCTATACTTGACGAGATAGTCCCCGTACTTCTTATGGCAAATGGCGTGTTCGATGAAGACCATATGCTCCCGGCGATTCCATACAGCTTGATGTTTAATCAGTTACAGGCTGCCCACATCGTTCCCTGATGGCAAATCTTGCCCGAGACGTTAAGAAGATATTAATCGAAAAGGTTAGTGTTTATAAATTATAAACAATAGTGTTTAATAATTACAAAATCGCTCAGCCTGTACGTTGGCCAAGTATTTCAACAGCCCAGAAAAAGGATATACCATGAGCAACCGTATGAGCAGTGAAGCAATCTTCGTTCGTGTTCGAATCGATGAAGGCGACGACCTATTACATGCCACAAGTCCGGACATGAACGGTCTGTATGTCGCGGAACCAGATCTAGAGTCCCTTATCAAGGAGATTCCCGAGGTTATCAAAGCGCTTTTGATGACTGAGAAGGATCATAATTTTGAGGTTTGGCGTACACGTATTTCTGATCCCGACGAACGCGCCTGGGTGGCGATTCCAATCCTTCTTGCGGCTACGGACATTAACCAGACATCCCGCGCCTGATTGGTACGACACACCATGACCGACGAAGAAGAAGGCTTAACCGAAGCAGAATATAATACTGGCGTTGCTCGGCTTGGTTTGAGACCGACCACCATAAAAACGGAAAACCATACCGTTCATTCCACAGTTGACGGGAACGCGATTTCGGTTCCGCATGGCAACAGATTGACCATGCAAGGTCGAAAGGAAGCGCTTAAGGGCATTAAGCGGCGTCTTGGGATCGATCTTTTGCCGACGCTACACTGAGCTTTGTGAGGAAAAGTGAGATGGGTGACAAACACCAAGAGCAGATTGATATCGGCGCTGCGACCAAGGCAGATATCGCGCGACTGGAAGGCAAGATCGAAACTCAGGGCGCTAATCTGAAAGGCGAGATCAACACGATCAAATGGATGTTCGGTGTTCTGATTGCCGTCAATATCGGCATCGCAATCAAATTACTCTTTGTCTGAAATTTATCGATGACTACGCACGACGTTTTCTGCATGAGGCCGCTACGACAAAGCGGATAGGGTTTTAAAGCGATGGTTGGTCAAGTTGATTTATTCCTCGATCAGTGGGGAATAGGCATTATTATTGCACTGAACCTTAGCGTGCTTGTGAAACTGTTTTTGTAGCAACATGGTGGAATATTATGTCGGAAAAAACATTTGTTGTTCACGCTGAATGGGATCCAGAAGTAAGAGTTTGGTATGTGTCTGAAAGCGATGTGCCCGGACTAATCACAGAGGCGGATACAGTACCGGATTTAATTAAAACCCTCCGGTCTTTGATTCCTGAATTGCTTGAGTTAAATGGCGTCACAGATAGCAATGTTGATGTCCCGTTTGAATTGCTTGCGCGATATCACGAAACCGTTGAGCACGCCAAACATTGATTGGTTATACCCGACAGTTGAAGAAAATCCTTTTGAAGAATAATTGTTATTATGTGCGACCGGGGAAGGGGGATCATGAAATATGGTATAGCCCTATCAAGGAAACCAATTTTCCTGTAGATAGCACTATCAAATCGCGACACACTGCCAATGGTGTACTGAAACAGGCCGGATTAACGAAACAGTTTTAATGTTACCCAGATAATTACAGCACACACTCTCTTTAAAACCGATTATGAGCCGTTTTTTAGGGGGTAGCGTGCGTGCTGGGGGATTTTAGGCACAAAAAACCACCCACATTAATCTAACCCTCCCGCTCCGGCGGGTTTTTTATTGGAACTTCACCATGACCTGTTGCGGTATACCGAAAGCTGAATTCTGTTTCGACCTGTGTACGGATCTGAATTTGATCCTGCTGGTCGAGGATGACGACGACACACCTGTCGATCTGACTGGCGCAATTGCCGAGATGAAATTCAAGTTCCGCAGCGATGGGGCGGAATTCACATTGTCCTCGAACGTCCCGGCAGACGGCCTCGATATAACCGATCCGAGCGGCGGCGAGATCACGCTGTTCCGCACGCCGGCGGAAGCCGATGCCATTTTTGACGAAGGGTTTTACGACGCCAAGCTACTGATCACAGACACCCTTGGCGTCAAAGACCAGTTCCTCGACCTGCTTTTCCAGGTCGATCAGTTTCTTGATTCTTAAAACAGAGGTTCAGATGCCTGATACCATTCGCGTCATCACACTCGCCAAACAAGGTCCGGCCGGTCCGACGGGTCTGACGGGACCCATAGGTCCGCTGGGTTCAGTGGACAGCGTAAACGAGCAAACGGGTGTTGTTGTCCTGGACGCCGATGATATCCCCGACGCCTCGACATCCAATAAATATACCACCTCCGCAAACATTACAAAACTCGCCGGGATTGAAGCTCTGGCAGAGGTCAACCCGACGCCGGCCAAGATCAAAACTGATTATGAAAGCAATGCCGACACAAACGCCTTTACAGATGACGCACAAAACAAGCTTGATACGCTGTTCATGCACCGTACCCTGCCGATCACCACATCGACCGATCCGGCCGTGGACGCGGCCGTCACAACCTCGATCATCGATGACAATAGCGGCACCGTGATCACAACCACGACAACGGGCAATACCCAGACCCTCCAACCGCCGGCCGATATGCCGCTCGAAAAATTCTTTATGGTTGCCAATGATAACGCTTCAACGGATTCGGTACCCGTCAACGGCCATGATTTACCGCCTGGGTTTTTCACTCAGTTTTTGTGGGATGGAGATGCGTGGATTGATCTTGTTGATGCGGACGGGGTTTCATATGTTTCGACAGCGACAAATCTGTTGACCGCAGGCCAGAATGTCATTGGCGTATCCGATACGTCGGCGACGCGAACAATTACCATTTCCACTGCCGATATTACGAATATCGCGACGATTGGCAGAAGCATCACCATCAAGGATGAAAGCGGCGGTGCCGAAATCAACACTATCCTGATCGATACGGAGGGCTCGGAAACCATCGATGGCGCCCTATCGATTTCGATAATTGTTAATTACGGCGCGGTCTCCCTATACTCGAACGGCACCGGTTTATTTGTGATCTAGGACTGAATGATATGAATTTTAATACGAACACAACGGATAGAATACCCTCCAGGAATCCTATAAAGGTCGTCGAAATTTTCAAATTATCTGACTTCGATGTTCAGGATAATGTTATTATTTTTGAAGAGGGCACGACTTACTTCTTGAAAAATCAAATCCTCCACACCGGAACAATCGATATTTCCGACATACCAATTTTCTCTCCCGCCGTAATAACCGCCGGGCAGGAGACGTCAAATAGTCTGGTCAGCCTCGGTAGTGGTGGGGCATTCTTTATTAACAGCGATCCGTCAAAACAAACCGGGCTTGTGCTGGATAATATAACGATAGCTCTCGGGGCCGGTGATCGGGCCTTCGCACATATAGAAACAACCAATCATATAGATGGAATTATAGGCATTAGAAATTTGACGGCCATCGGTTTTGCCCCAGGAACCGTTTTTAAAAATATCGCCGTATCTATACGCGAATTCTCCAACTGGGCTGATTCCGGGCGGATTGATTTTATCGATTCAAACGTTACTTTCGATGAGTCATTCATCACTAATTTTATCGACTCCAACGACTATATTTTCAGGGTTCTTACAGCCAATCCGGCCATTGCTACAAGAGCGCTTTTTAACAATAACGGTCTTTCATCTCATCCAAATGAGGCCTTTTTCTTCATCCATTCGAATCTGTCTCCATCGAGCGAAATACTCATCACCAGGCTACATACAAATTTATTCTCCCCTGGTACGGGAAGTATTTTCGGTGAAGAAACAGGGTCCATTACATCGATGGCCGATGCCGGTTTCGGCAATATCACCGTATCCGCCCCTGGTCACAACGGCGAGGAAGGAGACAAGCTAACCCATACGGGATTCACCGATTCAAACTACAATGGAGATTTTATTATCTCGAATGTCGTGGACAGTGTGTCCTATGAAATAACGGCAACATTCGGCGCCACGGACACCGGGACGTGGACCAATAAAAGTCTCGATCAAACAGACTCGAAAATTATCTCTCAAAACAACTCGCTGATAAACCTCAAAACCAGCATGACCCTGGCAGAAGCCAGAACAAACGGACCTGTAACCGTTTCCGGGACCGGAAATCAAAACACGTTTGTCCCGGTTCAAAGTGCTGCACCTGTAATAGGAGAGTGGATAGAAGATCAGGCCAGCGAAAGAATCTCCGTAGATCCGGCTACAGGTGTTCAGACCTACGAAGGTGTTGTCGATACCGCTTTGGATTTGAAATATAAAATAATAGCGACCCCAACAACCGGGCCAAATCAGGTAGTAGAATTCGCCATCTTCATAAATTCTATAAAACAAGAAAAAACAATGGTAGAAGTGGATATGGCTAATATCAATACGGCAACCTATATCGGCGGTATCTTCAATGTATCGACTGGAGATACCCTACACCTGTACAAGAACAATAAAACAAACGAAAACGAAACAGACGTTGATGCAACAATTCTTACGCGCGCCCTTTAAGACATGAAACTTTAAGGCCGAGCGTCAGGGTTGTTATCCATGAAGAGCAGAGGCAACGAAGCGTCATCCCCCGCTGACTCTGTATATGGTAGCCATCCACATAAATAAATACTATATTTTGTAACAACCGTAATACCGTAGCGCCCCCGGCCGCCAGGCAACACCAGCAGCCGGGAGCTGACCCAACCCCTAACTAAAGATTAGGAGGCAAGGCTAATGCCTAGAAACCACAGACTCAGGTTTGAGTCTCGAACAATCTTGGCCGCCATTTTGGCGGTTTTATTTTTGGCCGCGCCCACTAAGGCTCAACAGATGATGCCGCGTGGTCCGGTTTGCGGGGAGCGCACCGCCCTGGTCGATCAACTAAAACGTAAATATGGCGAGCAGACAAAGTCCATGGGACTTGCTGCCAATGGTTTGGTTCTGGAAATCCTGACCGCCAAATCCGGTAGCTGGACGGTCCTTGTGACAACACCGCAAGGTGTAACCTGCCTGATTGCAGCGGGTGAGCACTGGGAAGAAATGGAACAGTTCGAGATGGATAACCCGTCATGACCGAAGATCAAAAGAGCAAGGATCATACGGCCATTGACTATGAGGCACGCAGCATGGCCCAACGGGCTTTGGATCGACAAACCACTCATGAGAAGTTCTGCGAAGAACGCACTCGCCGTGCCGAGGCCTTTGAAACCGATCTGAAACGCAGCGTTGCCCGGATTCATCAAAAGATGGACGAGACCGAAAAGACCCGCGCCGATCAGCGTCTCATTGAAGCCAAGGACCAGGCCAAGATGCAAACCCGGCAAAATATTATGTGGGCTGGGTTGACGTTTGTCCTGGTCTTTGGCGCTAAATATTTCATCGGAGGATGAACATGAAAATCACAGTAAACCGCTATCTATCTAACAATGAGGCAACTCTTGGCAAGTTATATTTAGACGATGCATTTTTCTCATATTGCCTTGAGGATCAGCCTCAAGAGGTCAAGGTGATGGATGAAACGCGCATTCCCGCCGGGAAATATGAAATTAAACTCCGCAACGCTGGCAGTATATCTCCAAAGTATGCCGCTCGGTATGACTTCCACAAGGGTATGCTGTGGCTGCAGGACGTTCCCGATTTTGAGTGGGTTTATATCCATACCGGCAACACCGATGATCACACCAGCGGCTGTCTATTGGTCGGCTATACGCGAAACGAGGACATGTTCACCATCGGGTCCAGCCGTGATGCTTATTCCGACTTGTACCAGGCTGTTGTTGATGCGGCCGAAAACAATGATTTGACCATTGAATATTTTGATGAGGATGCGTGATGTCTAACAAATCATACAAACGTGAAATCGGGGGTGCGGTACTGGCTACCGCCTTTGTTATTACCATTAAGTTTTGGTTCTTCACGGAACCAGCAGCGATGGTGGCCGCATATGTCGGAGCGTGGAACATCGGCACCATCGGACTCGCGGCTATTGGCTTGGCCCCGTTCGGTCTTGACGCAATTCTCAAGAATAAGGCATGACCGATGCCGTCACCTACTATCATCCTTGGGATACTCCTTGCGATAGCCCTAGCAGCACTGACAGGCGCAGGTGCCTTACTAAAATCCTCATGGGAACAGAACGCCAAACTGGAAATCCAATACATAAACCAACAAGCGGAAACGCAGAAAGCAATCAGCGATCTAAACTCAGTGAAACTGCTTCACTTGGAGCAGATAACCGAGATGTCGGCAGAATTAAAGGAGCGGCAACGTGATGTTACTGACCTTCGTAAACAATCCCAGACTATACGGGGATCTTCAAACAGGCTTGAACAAGCTCTTAAACGTGAGCCCGTTCGCGCTGGCCGTGTTACTACTATCCTCAACGCTCGGGGGTTGCGGGACATTTGCCGCGCTAGTGGAGGCACCGCCGCCGACTGTAAAATTAGTTTACTTAAACCCGCCAAGGCCAGATCCAGTGATACCGCCGCAGGTGGAAGTGGGGCCGATCCCGTATTGGGAAACCAAACAAACACCACCGGGAAACCTTCTGTGCATCCAAAGTCAAGATTGGGTGAACATGAGAGTTTTCAATAAAGAAGTTGCGTTCTGGATGAAACAAGCCAGCAAGTCTCTGGACTTCCATGAAACGAAAAATAAGTAACGCTCGGTTCAAAATGCGATCTTGCTTTACCATCCGTATTTTTGCTGGATAAAAACGGCATCAAACGTGGGACACCCTTCTTTAATTTGACGTTGACGCTTGGCACTAAATCAAACTCCTATTTGCGCCCAAAGAAGGCACCGATGTGGTCTGCACCGATGGCTTCAGGGATTTGTTTTGTTGCATCCGCAATGTTTGTGGCGGCGACATAGACATAACCGTCATCACAGTCGTGATAATTTCCCTCAGAGTCCTTCCATGTGTCTTTTGTGGAGTTGGTTGTTGGCACTTCTAGGCGGAATAGTTTCATCGTCTTCTCCTTGTTGTGAACAAAATCGTTCGTTTATATTGGCCTTTTCCCTGATCCGCTCAAGAACGTCCCATTGCTTATCCGACACGTTAAGATTAGTGCCACGGTCCTCAAGGCGATCCGTAAAGTCGTTTACGAAATCTTGTTCCCAGTCGGTCAGGGAGTCCATGGCGCATTGTGCCTTTGTCAGAATCCAGTCCAAGCGTTTATAATCATCAAGATCAATCATCATTCTTTCCTTCCAGTCGTTGAAAAGTTTGGCAGTTTGCCGGTAACCCGCAGAGAATCAAGGGCAGTTGAAGCACTAAAAGTGCCAAACCCCATTGATTCTAAAGGGATTTCATCTATCTGCACAATAGCGGCACCCATATTTTATTTAATGATTTCAATAAGTTAAGTTTAAGAGTTTGGCAGTTTGGCACTTATGGGTATTTCCACACTTGAAATGTTCACGTTATGAGCTTCTTCAGAGCCGCCTTCGCAAGCTTCTTTTGTTCCGCTCCCCTGGCGTAATATGCCGCCATATGATCGCTTTCATGACCCGTCACGGCCTTGATCTGCTCGGTTGTACACCCGGCCTCTGCAAGCCGTGAAGCGGCTGATTTGCGCAAGCCGTGGAAAACATATCCCCCAACATCCAGACGTTTGCAGGCCCTCCCAAAAGCATTCTTGAAATTCGATATCGTCCATGGCCGTCCGGTTTTTGTGGTCAGGATCATCACGCCGCGCCGAGGCGTTGCATTTAGAATTTCCTGTAAGTCGGGGTGGATCGGCACCCAAATGTGCCTGCCTGTTTTCTGTTGGATGAAATTGATTCCACCGTCTTCAATGTCTGACCATCGCGCCTTCAACACATCGCCTTTACGCTGGGCCGTATAAAGGGCGAATGCAACGGCCCGGCCTAAATCCTCTGGTGCGTTCGCAATGAAACGTTCTATCAAAGATTCGGGCCATGCCTTGTAAGACCCGATCTTCAGGGATTTAATGCCAAGTGCCGGATTAGCTATGATCATATCCGCATCCATTGCCCATACCATGACCACTTTCATAACGAGGACAGATGTGTTTGCGGCACCACGCTTATGTGAGATTTTATCCCGGTAGGCCCTGACATGGACCCGGCGAATGGCGGCGATGTCCGTCCCGCCGAAAACTTCTACAAGCTGGTTCAGATAGGTTTTGTACAGGCGTTTGCTACTGTCGCGAAGGTCCACATAATCAGGACTCGCCATATAGCGCTTCACCACATCCTTGAATGAGTTTGGAATGTCACAGAACACCTGACCTGAGAATGTTGCATCGATCCGGTGATAGTCCGCCAGCCACTGGCGGGAGCCTTTATCCCCTCGAAGCCGTCCATGGCGGCGTCCATTTCGGCGGTAATACCAATATTCCCTGTTCTTGGCCGTGGTTCGTTCAGCGTATTTCATGTTTACCAAGACCACGTATTATCTCCATTAGTTCATCTTCCTGGACCGATGGTGCACCAATTGGTTGTTCGCCCGCAAGGGTTTTGACAATCTGCGACAGCGCCCACATTTGAGGGCGGCTGTTGATAACCGGACCCGGCATCTCTCCCCGATTCACAGCACGGAGAAACTGCTTGGCCGTCATATCCGTGTGGATATGCCTGGCAGCTTCTTCAGCAGTGACGCAAAGGGTGGGCATAGTCTTCTCTCACTCTATCCTATTCGTCTTCGTCCATTGCACACATCGCATTTATCACCCTCTTGGATGATTTTACCGGTTTTAATCTGCGTGTAACTTTGATCCCATGTCATAATTCAAACCCTCATTTACGCACGGCGCATTCTGTGAGTGAATTTTTGCGTTAATGCGTTGATTGCATAGTGAACAGGCACCCTCATGAAAAATCCATGAACCGGGTAAATATTCATGAGGTTTCCATGAATATTCAAACAACTCGTTTATAGGTTTATCTTTCAACATAGTTCAAACCCTCGTTTGTGTCAGTCTTTCATCATTAACCCGACGGCGTTTTCCATGCCCTGCGCATAACACACACAGAAAATCTTCCAAAGCGGTACAGGGCGCATGCCGTTCATGTTTTTCTCAACCGTTGGGCCGATAATCTTCCAAACACCGGCCATATCAATTTCTTTAGGCACTGGCGCAAAGCCGGAAACAGGAACTATCGGAAACCCTGGACCCAGTGTTAAACGGCTCGCAGTTTCTGGGTCTTTTGGTAGTCGTCCCATAATTAAATTCCCTCCTTTATGTTTTCTTTATCGTCCACACGGGATCGTTCTCATCGATTGGGTGAAAATCTTCTACGAATTGAGTTTTGGCATCTTCCAAATCTGTAGCTTCTAAAAACGCCACGTGAACGCCCTCGTGCAAAAGTTCATAATTCTTCATGTCAATCTCCAAAGTCTCCGTTACGCAACACGACGGCACTTACGTCCTATCGCAAACCCAAATGCCTTCGGTGCTGCGTGTCCCATTGGTACATTCCACACCAGCCACATTGCAAAGCTACGCATCGGCAGTCGCCTGGGCGGTGAAAAATCGCTCACCTTTACCGTTAACCGGCGCGACCGTCATATGGTCAAACCCCATTTTCTTGCCTAATGCGACCCAAGCCCGATTAGCATTTTCTTGTGGGGAGGCAATGGGGCCGCAGTGGGTTGCGATCAACGCAACAGGCTTACAGGCGTCCATCAGGGCTGTTAAGTCTTCGTCGGTCATCTCAAATTCTTGTCGTGACATATCAATTCCTTAAAAAGGCTCATTTCCGCACCGACGCCAAGGCACCGGCACATTGTTTGCACATCCATTTGTTTTCCATCGCTGGGTTGTGGCAATGGTCACAAAGTTGGATCCCGTTTGTATTGGCGCGATGAAATCCTGACGCTGCTTTGTAGAGCGCTTGAGCGGTAACCACGGCAAACGGAAATGGCGTTCTACCCCATAATATATGCTGGCAAATTTCATCACCGGCACCTAGAATGGCTGCGCGGATTATCTCTTGTGCTTCCATGGTCGTTTAGCCTCCTTTGCTACGCCGACTTTTCAATATCGTCGTAAATATGTTGCGCTATCACCAGCGCACTCGTTTCGTTCGTAATGTGGGGCTTAATACGGCCCTCCATTATCCGAAGAACTTCGTCAACGCGCTCGGCTTCGTCGTCTGTAAAGCCCTCGAACGGCGGTAGATAAAATCCAGACATCCAAATCCTCCTTCGCCCGATGAGGCTCGTTATCTAAGCTGCTAAATTCACATCAATTCCGTACCGGTCCCATGTCCGGTAAAGCGTTGCCCTGCTAACGTCGAACATCTTGGCGACCTGTTCATGGGTGAGGGCCGGGTTGTCATGTAACACCTTCGCCGCGTTGTTGGCTTTCGTTTCATTTAACTTCGGCTTGCGTCCACCGCTCCGACCGCGCGCTTTTGCCGCAAGCAATCCGGCCTTGGTTCGCTCACTAATCATGTCGCGTTCTAATTGCGCGATGGCTGCGAAGATGTGGAACACCATCTTTCCCATAGGGGTTGTGGTATCTAAGCTTTCGGTCAGGCTCATGAAGCCGATTTCGTGCTTGTCCAGGTGGTCCATGATGTCGAATAGGTGGCGCGTCGATCTGCCAAGCCTATCCAGCTTGTAAACAACAAGGGTATCGCCCTTGCGCAGTGTTTTCATCATTAGGTCCAGCTGCGGGCGTGTGGTCTTTACACCTGAAACGTTTTCCCTGAAAATGAAATCATCTTCACACCCGACCCGCAACAGCGCATCAACCTGCAAATCAAGTTTCTGTTCTTCTGTAGACACTCGCGCATAGCCAATAAATGCCATCTCAAAAACAACCCCCTGTACTAAATCCCATTGAATCGTTGAGAAGTGAGATTTTCAACCGCACAACTGTTTCGAACATACTCATTCTTTAATTTCCTCTGTTTCTTTGGCGGACGTATATTCCCAAGCGGGTCCGCACATCGCTAATGATAGCTCGCAAGCAGTATTGCGTTGTTTGAATGATGGACTTGTCAGCCAATACAGGGTGCCGTCAATATTGTTAGGCAACAAACAGAAACCTACTGAGTGCCATTCATTTATATTCTGCAATGCGATTTTCATATCGCGCACACAGCACAACCAGGCCCCTCGTTTCGGGCTTTTCCACCTTTTGACGTCCATACCGACTTTCCTATTTGCTTCGAAATCTCCATCGCCCGCGCATATTGCGCCTGACCAAAGTTGTCATACGAAAACGCTTTTTCTTTTGTTCCATCACCAGCGGCCTGACATGGGAAACACCCAACGCGGCTAAAGCCTTCCTGTTGTTTCCCATGAATGTCAGTGTACTTGTTGTATAAAATGTTGTGCCGTCCATCTAAGAAGTCGAACACCTCTGAAGTAGACCATTCAAGTATGGGTAGTCGGAACATCACGCCCATTTTTGCTAGGTATTTCGGGTATTTTCTCGGAAGTACTTCGTGAGGTGGGTACAATTCAGTATCCAGCTTATCGGCATATCTCTTACGCCGTTCCGTACCTTCTTCCAGACGCATTCCGTACCACACTTGAAAACCGATACCCTGGGCTTCTGCCAGCGCCTTTAGATAAATCCGTGTTTCTCTTATCTTTAGTTCATCCGTGCAGTGCCTCGAACCGCCACCGGGCCAACGGCCATATTTAAGCGTCTTATCAATAACAGATCCGCCGGTCACAACATCTATTCTGACGCCGTAGTGTTGCCGCATCCATTTCACATGTTCATAAGTTATCGGGTGTTCGTACTGAGTGTCGCAGAACAACCCGCGAATGTTATCCGCGCCAAATTCTTTAATGGCGAGTTCAAGCGTTACCTGAGAGTCCTTGCCGCCAGACACGGGGACGACACACTGGACAATATCTTTGTCAGGGTCGTGAAACAGGTCGTGCGGCAATAGTATCTCAGCCATTACTTGCCGCACGACGAATTTGTCTCAGATACGGACGTTGGCACATCAAAGAAACCCAGATTTCCTTTGAATGGGAACGGATCTGCAATCGGCTTTGAGTTTTCGAGAACTATTCCGTTCGGCCCAAAGAACCACGGACTATCACTTTTTTGAACGGAGTCGGTAATTTCGGTCGTGCCAACAACGTGGCCGCCAAGGTCTTTAAGGTCTCGCCAGTGCAATAATGTTTTGTCATCGTGTGACGGCGTCCAGCCTGTGACATTCCATTTGCCAAGACGCTTTAATATTTCCTGCATGTCCTTGAAATCTTCGGCAACTTGCTCAGTGTTCCACCATGAACTTGCCTGAATAGCGATAGGACCGCGCTTGTGACAGTTCCACGAACGGTTTTCGATGTCCTTGCCTGCGTAGATGATAAACCACCACCACGGCGCTCTGATAGACAGGCATTTCATTCGCCGGGTTCCTTTGTTTCGATAGGGGACAAAGCCGCACGAGACTTAATATTTTCTAAGGCGGTTTTATTATTACAGTAGAAATCTGGGACCGGCAGGTCGGGGTAGCTTTTCGCGTAAATCAACGCCCCGGCAGCAGGAATTCCGACTGCGTCCTGTAGCTCTTTGCCCGCCTTACCGGCTTCGTGAATCGCCCAACCTGCACGGCAGTGAGTTGTCCCACACCAATGGTTTTCTGTGCCGTGCCAGTGCACCATATCCAGTGTCCCGCCCGCATTAATGGCGGCTAGGATGACACCATCAAGGTCTTTAACCACTGGTATCTTGGGGATGCCTTTAGCGCCTCTGAGGTCAGCGCCACTGAGGTCAGCGCCTCTGAGGTTAGCGCCTCTGAGGTCAGCGTCTCTGAGGTCAGCGCCTCTGAGGTAAGCGCCTCTGAGGTCAGCGCCTCTGAGGTCAGCGCCTCTGAGGTAAGCGCCACTGAGGTTAGCGCCGCCGAGGTTAGCGTCTCTGAGGTAAGCGTCGCTGAGGTCAGCGTCACTGAGGTAAGCGTCTCTGAGGTCAGCGCCTCTGAGGTCAGCGTCTCTGAGGTCAGCGCCTCTGAGGTCAGCGCCTCTGAGGTCAGCGCCTCTGAGGTCAGCGCCTCTGAGGTTAGCGCCCGTTTTAATTGCCCACCTAACAGCAAGTCCGACTTTTGTCGTAGTCATTTTAGCGTCCCCGTTAATTTCTGCGGCGAATTGAACGTTGCCTGTAAAACGGTTTTTAATTTCGAATTTCATAGTTTCTCTCCTGTATCGATAGGGGACGTCTTGAATTGATCTTTCCCCGTGTATCTGTATCCACCCCATGATTTTATCTTTAGGCTCCGTCGCCAACTTTTTACGGGCGGGACAGCATCGACGTATTCCAGATACCCATCCCGGATCATTCCATTAGCGATGTCAGGGGGGATCTGATAAAGCCGCCTCATGTGGTCATGACTGAGGTTGTTTACCATCCACCAAGGATTGGCTTTACTGACCATGTTTGAACAACACCAGACAGAGCGCCCCTTTTTTAGATCAGATAAGGCATCGTTAAATTTCATTCGCCTTCTCCTGTATTACAAACGGACATTTGGTCTATTGCACTTACATAGGCTTTCGGTACATGTACGTCCGCGTACTCCCGATGCCCGCAATCAAGGCAATCACGGTGCAGGTGAATATGGTGCCTGTTAATTCCGTCAACATAGCCCCGCTGCCCGTCTTTCAAGTTATGACGGTAATAGCTAGGCCAGTTATGCCAAAACCAGCATTTACTCATGTTTCACCTGTCTCTTTGAGGGACGGATATGGTTGAAGTTCAGCCGCATTCGGTAAATAGAGCGGATGCTTCGGGTGGCCGTGTTTGGTGGTTCCAAGACATAGAGTTGTAACCCCATCCTCTCGCAGCCAATCCAGTACAACGGCACCTTGATCATCATAAACGCCGTGTGTTCCCCAAGCGCAGACGACTTTAGAACCATTGTATGCAGCGTTCTTTACGTGCCATTTATTATATGGTCCTTCAGGAGCATAGGCGGCTTTCATGTCTTTTGGGTTGGTTGCACGAAATGCAAACAGGTTGACGACAATCAGCCCACCACAGCCCCACTTCTTAGCAAATCCAATGCAGCGCCGGATCGTTGGATCATCTGCTGAGGCGTCGGCGGTTGACGGATTAAGCATCACGAATACAGCGGGCTTTTCTTCCCCCCAGGTACGACTAAGGCTATACCGATACTTGCCACAATCTGAAATCAGGGCGTCTGATTTGGTCAATAGATCAAGCATCCGGCTCTCCTGTATCGTTTTGGGACGTCTTCTTTTTCTCTAACATGTCTCTTAAATGCTGTTGGTTCGGTGATAGCTTCATTCCCTTGGCGTCCGCCTTTTTACAAAGCGCGAGGAAGCGTTGCTTGTTTGCGTGTGTTTTAACTGCTTGCCGGAACGCTGGATCGTGCCAGGGTTCATTCAGGGCCATATGGTCATAACGATCCATCAGCCTTCCCCTGTATCGTTTTGGGACATTGGTGGATCGCTTGGATACCGCCAGTGCGTTATCTGTTTCTGCCCAAGGAAATAGCCGGGCGCGTTATACTGGTCGCCTAAATCATGCCACGCCGATTTAGTGGGGTTTGTCCGGTTTTGTTTCCAAAACACGCGGTTCACTTGCGGGTAGTCTTCGCAGATCGGCCAAACCTCAATGACCGTTTCATCCTTGGGGGCTGTATCAATGGTCATCCAGGCGGCTTCCTCAGACACCCTCAATATCTTCTCCACTAGAGAGCCTTCATAGCCACACTGTTTCCCCTCAACGACTCCTAGGGTTTTTGCTTCTAGGTAAGCTGCCCAACGTTGTTCTTGGGTAATCATCAGCTTTCTCCTGTTTGTTCGATAGGGGACGTGCGCGCTCTTGTTTCTGTAGGGGTCATAACGGTAATTCCCTCTGATTTATGAACGCACACATTTTGTCCACGATTTTAGAAAGGACTTCCGATCCAACATCGCATTCGTCGCGGAGTTCACTAACAATGTCTGCCATTATTGCGCGTTCAAATTGGTGCAAAAGTTCAACTCCATGTTCCGGCCTATTACACTCCACCGTTGCGTAAATTTGCATCATCAGTTTTTTTTTAGTATTCATGTTTTGGCCTCGTTAACCCTCTCATTGAGGGAGGAACTCGGTGGCGCCGGGTACTCATCCCCGGAAGCATTCACCACCGAACCCTTGTGCAGCCCATATCTGTCGTTCGTCTGCCTCCCGCGTTCGGGGGTATCATTGACAGACCCCTCTCTCAGGTATTCGGTATTAGAAACGGACAAGGCCGCACGAGCCGCCAAGGCCATATTCTTAATTGCGTCCATGTAGTCAGCGACAAAAGGGGCATCACCCGCAGCCGCAATCAATTTTGCGCCGCCGTAGGTAAATCCCTTGAGTTCGGCGGGCCAACAATTGCTGGCGGTAAAGGCATCCCAGAGCGCTTTTTCAACCGGGTCACTCATCAGCTTTCCCCCGATTGTTCGTTGAGGGAGATTGCTGTAACCGCGCCGTTGTAACCGGCCATTGTATTAGGGAAAAACTGATCGCCAACTTTGAACCGCAATCCTGTAGCCCCACATTTATTGCAGCGGTCCATGCCCTTGAAACCGTTGTCACAGTGTCGGCACGTGACGAGGTTCGGTTCAGTCATCAGCCTTCCTCTGCCCTGGTGATCGTCTTAATAAGAGCAAAGACACTGTCCTTCACATCACCATCCGGTATTCCATTCAGCAGTCGGGCAACACGCATAACGCTGTCTGTCAGGCTGTCATCCAGGACAACATCTTTGGGTTCAATTGTACCCAAATCATCAAAGAAATAGGTGATCGGAATGTTTAATACATTGGCGATAACCAGGAGCCGGGATGAACTGACGCGGTTGATGCCGTTTTCATATTTCTGCACTTGCTGAAAACTGATGCCAATTTTTTCAGCGAGCCCCTGCTGCGTCAGACCTTTCGACAATCGCGCCTGGCGCAGACGTTTTCCGATTTCAGTATCTATGTTCATTGTAACTTTCATGATAACTACTCCCTTTTTGCTGGTTAGGATCTCAATTATGCTGCCTGCTCTCTGTGAAAATCGTCAGGATATTTCACAAACACACGTTTTGGCATTGGGGAAAATGGCTTCATTCAATATCCGCCATTGTGTCAAAGTCAGGCCGCGTTCCGTCAACGAGACGGGGGTATCTTCGTTAGCCTGCGGCAGGGTGGTTAAGTTTGATGTTGTCTGGTTCATATCAAGCCGCCTTTTGTTCAGATTTGAATTCGACACCCGGAATGTCGGTTTTGCGTTTTTCCGGGTTACGGGCGTCGGCGTTCGCCAGTTCCTGAATTAAGTCGTGCATCTTGGGATGGTCGCGATAGTGATCGATCGCTTTGTCCATATCAGTGATTACAGCCCAATGTCCGGTTCTCAGTCCGCGCGAGCGGGTTGAGAAGTTACCTTTGACCGAGGAATGCTCCTTACCGATCCTGTCAGCTTCCTTGACCGCTGCGTCTGCGTCTTCCCTGGCTGTCTCGGCTGCGGCTATATCCTGAACCGTGGGGGCTTCCAGGGCCGCTGCGTCTTCCGCTTCCTGAAGTTTTTTCAGCGCAACCTCTTCGGCAATACGCTGATCCTCGAGGCGTTTGGCTTCCTTTTTTTGCAGCCAGGCCGTTGCCTTTTCATTCAGCAATCGTTTGCAAATATCCAGCAGGCCGTTTTTGTTTTTGTAATGATGAAGTTTGTAGTGACTTTCGTTGATGTCTTTTACTGCGACTTTATGAGGTTCATTCTCAACCCCGCGATTGGCTTCAACGGCTTTGATTTCAGCCGTAATCTGGTTGAGGAAGTCATCACACTTTTCAGCGACTTCTTCAGTTTCGATTTCCGGGACGGTAGCGATCCAGACGTTGGCCGCTTCGACAATGCCGGCGGCTCGAATATTCAGGGTTTCGAGTTCGCTTGGCTGGTTATCTCCAATTCCTGGCGTTTGTTCCGTCATAACATTCTCCTTAATTATGGGGTGATGGGCGGCAGTTCCCGCAAGTTTGGTTTGCCGTGCTTGGCGTAATGCGTATTGGTTGCGACCTGGTAGGCGTATTCCTGAGCGGGGTTAAGGGGATGCGTAGCAAGTAGGGGGCTCACGTAAGAAGAGTTGGCGTAAGCGTCGAACTCTGAACGATCAACTTCCCTACCGTCGATCTCGGCGATCACTGGCGGGTGTCGATCACAGGTTTCCATCCATGGGTGGCTGTGCTCCTGATCACCGCCGTTTACTGTGCAGTGGCAGGGCTGATAAAGTGCTAAGAAGGACTTCTTGGAGCCGTGCTGATAAATGAAGTACCCGGGGCAGCGGGTCATGTGTCACCGCCAACACGTTTTAAAACCCTGTCGATTGCATCAAGGCGGCGTTCTAACGATCCGCTATCGGTGACGGGGCGCTCTAAGTCGTTGCGGTACTGCCACACCAATTCCAGTAGGTCAGGGGATGCGGCAATCAGGCGAGCGTTGGCTCGATTTGTTTCGATTGATCGTTGTTTGTGTAAGATACTGCAATCGGAAACGATTATCCTGTCCGAGCCCAGAACCATTTCATGCTTGTACTCAGGGTCAGTACTCCAAGGTCCAGGTGTAGGTGTTTCTATGTCAGTCATTGTCGTCTCCTATCTGTATAACCCCGAATGGCGTTGAGTGCGGCACTGTGCCGACCGTGACTGCATGTGTCCGTCACCGACTGGGCTATTTCGGCACTACCCGCCCGACGATTTGCTCCGCCGCACTTACCCCGAATACCCCGCCATCCTTTCGGACCGGGGCTTGAGGGGAGAGCAATTAGCTTCTGCGACGTTTACAAGTTTTCTCTTAGGCCCGTTGGTAGCTACTGAACTTGCGCGGAACCACCGCATCTCTGGACTTTCGCCTCACCCGTATCTGCTACTCCGCGTCGTCTTACCTAGCTTTGTGAGAAACCTTATCAGGGCGTTTAAGGAACTTAGCCAACCTGCGCCCTACTATATTTCAGGCTTTTGAGTTTCCGTTTGCGTCAAGCATGCGCGTCCTATTTCCGTACTTGTTATATCTCCACTAATTGCTCTCACCCGAAATCCCGGACCACCTTTTCAGGCTCCGGGGAGTGGGGCGCTACGGGGGAGGAACGTGCGCGTAATGGGGTAGGAGGTCAGACCGTGACGTGTTCGGGGTATTTAGTCGTCAGGGATCGGTACTCGTCGCCAGCCTTCTTTTCGCATTTTGGGCATCTCATTTTCGGAATGACGTTTTGGTGAAAATTGGCGTCATCGTATCCCCGGCCCTTGTGTTCATGGTTGCAATGCTCACACTCATAGATAGCGGTGAAGTCGCGGCGGTGCTGGTAGGTAATAGTTTTAATTTTCATCATCTTCTCCTTATGGGGTTCAAAAATAACCAGGCCGCCATCACGTCTTCACGCTGGCCGCAAAGATAACAAAATTCTGAAAACGCCAATATGCTCAGGGCCTCTGATCTGGTCATGAATTTACGCGCCTCTGCGCCCGTACGAGCGGCAGGTACCGGCCGTTGTTTGTTTTGGTAGGTGTAGGATCATCCTCGCCACGTCCACCGCCCAGGCGGCATGATAGAGACATCGCGATATGGTTAATCGTATCGTTGTTATCTTTGCAGACAGAATTCAGGACGTCCTCCAATTCGACGTATGAATCCTTCAGCGTGCCATCTTCGGTCACCTGCACAAGTGTCTTTATCACTGCATGGACCTGAATAAGCGTTTCATGTGAAACATTGATCCGCGAAAGCAGGTTTCTTTGTTGATATGTTGCGAGCATGATCTATTCCGCCGCCATGACGTTGGGCCGGTATTTCTGCAGAACCTCACGTTCAAAATCAACGATCTGATTAAGCCCAAGGCCAGCGTTTATGGCGACAAGATTGATCGCTTCCTCAACCACCACACCATCAAGCTCGATAAGCCGGCGAGCGGTAATAATTGCATCCGCGTAAGTCTTTTCCACGTCACAATCATCGCCCAGTGGTTGAGCTTCCCTGGGTCGCCGTATCGGCGTTTCGCTGTGGGTGTTGATGAGGGTGGACATGGTGTCTATCTCCAATACGCTATTCTGCCGCCGGCTGATCACCGTCTGCCGTGTCCGGGCGGACGTACCACTCCAGCAAAGCGTTATAATGATTGTCTCCCCGGCACGGCATAATGACGCTGAAAAGCTCATAGGAACTACTGTATGAGACAATGTGCGGTGTCGTTTTCTCCGGTGATACGGAATGAAAACCCGCCAAGGATTTTCTGCGTCTCACACACCCGCCGCATGAGAGCCGTGGAAAACAATGCCAGTGTCGCGCCGCCACGATCGGAAGGGATTACCCTGTGGTAGTCAGAATAAGTGCCGCCGATCTCGATACAGTCCTCGGTAAACAGGACAAAATCATTCTTGTTAAACACAGACAATCCGCCATCACGAATAGTTACGGTCTCCGCCGTTTCCTTTTTCATGGCGGAGATGGCCTTTTTCGATATCGTATAGATGCCGTTCTTATCGACCTGACTGTCGGGATCATGGGAGATTGTTAATATATGGCCGTTTGTAGCGACGGCGTATGTGCCATTGAAGTAGACGCCGCGAAGATACTGTCTAGGCTCATCTTTAGTCGCTTGTGCTATAGCCGTGGCCGCAAGTTTTTTGGCGTTGAATTTAATCATTGGTTGGTGTTTCCGTTGTTTCACCCCGAAACCGGCCCCCCCGATTTCGGGGTGATTTAGCCCTGAAGAGGCGATCATGCGACTGCCTCCGGTGCAATCCTGACCCAGCGGAGAACCCATCCGCATTCCTCGGCAATCCGCTGATCGACATGACGAGGATCGCCGCCGTCCTTGAGATACTTGCGCTGGATTGATTTGTATTGGGATTGGGATATGCACGCATCATATCGGGCAAGAGCATGCTTTGATTTTCGGCATAGGGCCCAATGACGCGTGCCAACCGCTTCTGAAACATAATCGTCAAAATCAGGCGCATCGGTAGCGATAAACTGTTCGGCGATAGCGGTTGTGTAGGTAAATCGGGTTTGGGATTTTTTGGTGGACATGGTGTCTATCTCCGTGGTTGTGGAGATATATTATTCAAGTTTTATGAATATGTCAAATATAAAAATTCATGTTTTATGAAATAAACTGCGGACCAGCTAAAATATTTCGCGGTTGATGCGAGTCTTAAGGGATTCCCAAGGAGATATATCTATGATTCACCACGATTGGCGGTGACGATCATGAGCAAAACCCTCCCCATAGATCCTCGAGAGCGAATTTGCCGTTAGGAGCCGTATTCTTTTCTTAGGTTCGCCTGCGGCGATCTGCATTACGTGGACAGCTTTGCCGACAACATCAGCCGGGCACGCTTCTCCCCTTTAGGGCCTTTTGGCATATCTATCGTTCTGTAGTTGTTTATATTCACTGGCCCAAGCGGCGTAATACTTGCGCTCCTGGTTCCAAAAGTAGGCGAATGGAAGCGCAAATCCAACAACAGAAGTGACCGCAACCGCGCCCGCGAAGTCATCCACATTCAACCGAGCGAGTCCCATGAACACTGAAATTTGGAAACCGGTGATAAACGCACCAACAATCCCCGAATTTAACGGTTTATAGGCTGGCAATGGGGCATAGCGTGATGCCCGTTCGTGTGCAATATCTGATGGGTCATCATTATCCATAGGCATAAGCATACAGTAGCTACGTAGGAATTTCTTAGTAGGAGAAGGGTATTTCAAATTGATGCGCTGCCCCTTATCTGTAGCACTGCATTAAAGTACTAGGCTACCTTAGAGCCGTCTTTTCTTGAGGCGATATCCGAACGAGAAGGGTATAATTCCCCCTTTTCAATGCTCTGCACTATATGATAGGGGAGCCCAGAAATATTTCCTCTATATAAGTAGTCAAGCGTAACTCCGTGTATGTTCGCAAAGCGAACAGCAGCTAACGGATCAAGAAGGGATCGTCCTTTCTCCCATTGATTGTACGTATTCGTTGCCACGTTTATTTGATTACACAGGTCAACTTGACTTAAATTAAGAGCATTTCGCACCTTCTTCAGTCTCCCCCCAACTTCTGCAAGGGTATTTTCTGGTCTCCGTTTATCCATAGATTTATCTATTCCGTAACATGGGATTTAAGCAATTCATAATTTCCCATTGACATAATTCATGTTTTATGAATTATTGGTGCTTATGATAGACCAAGACGTAATTGAGCACCTCGTCCGACATTACACTTCGCACACTAAATTGGCGAATGCTCTTGGGGTACTGCTGTCAACGCTCTCCAACTGGAAGCAAATTGGCATCCCCGCCCGCTGGCGTCCAACGATCTGGGCACTGCTTGAAGCGCGCTGCCCGGACGTGGCAGCGGAACTGGACCGCAACACCTTCCTTGGTGTCCACCTGACGGGAGACGCCGCCTGATGACCTCCTGCACACAACAAAAGGAACACGACCGTGACTAAACAGAATACAACGACTGCAGATGAAGCCGCATGCGAATACAACCTTCGCCTTGAATGCCTGCTTCTGGCGCATAGCAACTGGAAGACGCCCGTGAATATCGCTGCTGCTGCCTTCCTTTATGCGAACTTCCTCAGGGGTACGAACGACGCGGAGATTGCCCGCACCGCACGTGGTCTTAACAACACGGTTGATGAGAGAGCGGAAGTCCCTGAAAACCTTAAGACGGCGAACGAGGTTTACGGGAAACTTCCTCCTTTTGTACCCCTTGGCAAAACGTTCCAGTAAGGCGTGCAAGATTATGGTCAATCCGCTCCATGGCAGCAGCAATATATTCCAGAGCATGCGCGATCTTTTCTTCAGGACCGCCCATAGCGAGACGATTGAAGGGGTTAGTACCCTTTTCCGGTACTTGGGTAGTGTCAGACATAACAATTTCCTTTCTGTTGAGGTTTCGAACACCGCAACAGTAGCGCGGGATCGCAAGAGAGTCACCGGCTCAGGCATCCCGCGCACCCCGTCACTCCTTTCAATGATCGCACCGCAACCCAGTGGAAACCGTTCATGATAAAACCCAATCTTCATATCACGCACTCTGCGCCCCTGGACCCGTCGGTTAATATGACAAACCCAAGCCTGATCACCCATGCCCTTGTCGCCGAAACATTTCAAGACGCCTTTCGCCGCCGTGTTGGCCGTGGTGAGAACAAGGTATCGATTGCCAATCTGGCCGATGCCATTGATATGAATGCCCGTACAATCAAGTCGTGGCGGGACGGTTATACGCTGCCGCAAATAATGGGCCTGATGCGACTGTGCGCCCACTTTGGCCCAGCCTTTGCGTCCGAACTCCTATCCCCGGCAGGGCTCGGCGGGGTTGAAGTGATGACGCCTGTTAAGGCTGACCCGGACGGTACTGCTGCTGATCTCATCGCGGCTGCCCATGGGCTCATGGAACGGTTGCGTGATGGCACGTTCTGTCATCGGGACCGGGCAGAAATGGGCCCGGAACTTCTGGAACTGTCGCGGGAGCTAGAGGCCCAGGGAAATGCGATGATGCGGGGGGACACATGATCTATACCTGCCGCTGTTCTCTAAAATCACACCCATCGTGTTCGCAGGCGTATGAACGCAGTGATTTGTATGTGCCGCGTCCCGTGCGCACACGATGTGCCTTAATGACGCGAAGCGATTGGCGGCCACATTTTGGACACACATCACCAGGCCATTTGCCACCAATCTTTTCTTCAATATCTGCAATGCGCTGTTCCATATCTGGAATCTGGGCGGCGTTATCCCGTGTAGTTTTCCAGTCTTCCCAGCGGTCCAATACCGCCATGATGTCTTTGAGGTTTAGCAATGGATGATCCGATCACAGTTGAGATTTTGCCCGGAGGCTGGGCTTTACTCAGGCTTGATAATGGGCGCGTTCTGGTTGTTACGTCAACTATCCTGGAGGAGAATGAAGTCTATAACTTTGCTGAAGATGTGCGGTCCCTATCCAATAGGACACTGCCAAACGATGAGGCTAGGGTGACATGACCAACAAAATCAGCATCGCACTATTTGTTTTCGCCTGCGCTTTTGTCTTTGCCGTAATGGCGAACGGGTACAAACCTGTTCAAAACGCGCTCGTCTATTTGTTTCCCGTTCTCGAACACACCCAGATTCCTTATTATGACATTTATCGAAAAGCGGGGGACCGCTGATGAAACCCTGCAAACACCTTGATTACGATTCAACGTATGGTCGAAACTGTGAGATTGTCGAAGTTCACGGATTTTCCTGCCGAGTACGTCATTGGAGACGAAACGATCCGGTGTACTACGAAGGCCAACCTGTGAATGTGCAGTTTTGCAAATTGCGGGGACGTATCAACGATATTTTCTCCTGTTACAACCCTGGCGAACTTAGTTGCTATGAGCCGGAAAGAAGTGCCGACTTTTCGGAGGACAGCCAATGATCTCCGTCAACCAGCTTTGGCCCACCCCCGGGTCGGAGAATGCGCTTGACTGTTGGCGCATTTCAGTGCGGCACCATGCCGCGAAACATCCCTGTTTAAACTTTGGCTGGGGTTTCGACCCCGGCCTCTTTTCCAGGGGATACGAAATCTGATGGCTGAGAACAGCATGATCGACAAAATCATATTCAAACTCTATCTCCGCTGGCTTAAAAGCCGGAAAGTGGAGCGTCGGACACCGCCAATCCCGCCGAGCGTACCGATGAGCGAGCGGCGGATCAGAGCGAACAGGACTACCCGTCGACCACTCCTCAATAAATACGGTCTTTAAAAAAGGGAATACTATGGCACGTTGGAATTATGACATGAAAGCCGCGCGTGATTGGCCCGATAACGACAAAAAATCACCTCTGGCAACAAACAAAAAATGTCAGTACCTAACCGGGGAGCCAAAACAGCGCTACTTCTGCGGTGAGCCTGTCCAACCGAGATCGTCCTATTGCCCAGCCCACCACAGGGCCTGCTATGTCACATGGAGCAGAGCACTGCCCGCGCAGGGTAAAAAGTCGGCACCTGTTTCCAGGGTGCTTGAGGGGGTGGGATGAAACGCCCTGAAGACGCTATTCAAAGAGCCTGTATCGAATACCTAAAACTCGAAGAGAGCCTTGGCAAGCTGACTTTTTTCCATGTGCCGAATGGTGGTAAACGCGGAAAAGTTGAGGCGGCAATATTCAAAGGCCTTGGCGTGCGCCCTGGTGTCTCCGATCTGGTCATTGTCCTGCCCGAGGGGCGGGTAGCCTTTGCTGAACTCAAGGCCCCCGGACAGTACGCCAGCGCGTCTCAGAAAGACTTTATGAGCCGGGTCGGGGACCTCGATTGCCCAGCAATGATCTGCAAAAGCGTCAACGAACTACAGGAATTCTTACGACCTATGCTGGACAGGAGCGCGGCATAATGAACCACATCACAAATAAGCTCAATCTGCCCGAATCCATCGTCCGTGCTGTCGCCAATGACCCGTATGATTTTGGCAACGCCAACATTTCCGTTACCGGGTTAATCGGGCCGGCGCGTAAACGCCAACTTGAAATCAGGCACCGGAACGAGATCGTCACCGATGCGGCGGACCGCCTGTATTCACTCTATGGTCAGATTGTCCATGGCATACTTGAACGCGCCGACCTGACCACCGATGAAATCATCACCGAACGGCGTCTTTTTATTGAACGTCATGGCTGGCGGATCAGCGGACGGTTTGATCGTTTTATCCTGAAACAGCACACCATTTTACAGGATTATAAATTTTCCAGCCTCTGGACAATTATCGATGGCGTCAAGCCGGAGCATGAACAACAACAAAATATTTATAAACTGATGCTTGAGGATCACGGTTACGCCGTTAACGCGATGCAAATCGTCACCATCCTGCGCGACTGGTCAAAGGTCCGCGCTACAAAGGATCGATCCTATCCACAGAAACCCGTGGTTGTGCTTGATGTAGCAGAATGGTCCAGAGACAAAACAGAAACCTTCATCAAGCAACGTTTAATCGCTCACGGCATAGCGCAGACTGATCTGCCGGACTGTACAATCGAGGAACGCTGGGCATCGGACACCGTCTGGGCGATCAAGAAAAACGGCAGCAAAACCGCCGTACGGGGGCACGCCAAACACACTTCGGAAATCGAGGCTGACAAAGCCTGCCTCGATTTAACGGAACGCACCGGCAATAAACATATTATTGAACACCGTCCCGGAGAATCCAAACGTTGTGCATTGTATTGCGAAGCATCGCAGTTTTGCGACCAATGGCAGGCAATCAACCCTAACAAATTGGGGCTTTAAAAAATGGTCTTCTTGACACAGCATTCGAATGAGCGCAATGTAGTGGCGTTCCTGCACATGCAGGGATGGAGACTACAGACTCCACAAATGGCGGAAACCGCCAACGATTTGCGCGGTTTTTCTTTGCCTTCCTTATGGTGGGAGTCCGGTATCGGTAACGACCGGGACTGTCCATTTGCAGTTTGTAGCTCCCGCCACCTGGGCGGTCTACAAGCCTCTCTGGTGGCGCGTTTCAACGCCAAAATGGAGGCTATCATATGACCAAACTCACCACCCTCATATCCCGTCGCAAGGTAATTGCCTTAACCGCAGCAACCGCCTTGGTTGCCGCCACACCGGCACAAGCCCTTTTGTCCGATGACTTGGATAAAGCGTTTAAGAAAATTGTTTCAAAATTGGGTATGTCACAATTTCGTGAATTTCTGGTCACCCTGATCCACGACCTCAGAAACCCGCACCCTGACAGGATGTACGGCTCCTACCTGGATGATCTGAAAACTGCGAACAGGCTTGAGAGCATCTTAAAAACCAATCAAGGGCATAGAAAAGAGAGAGATGCGTAATGAAGGCGATCCCCCTTACAAAGGGCCTTGCCGCCGTTGTCGATGATAATGATTACGATCACCTTAATCAGTGGTCTTGGTACGCAGATGTCCGCCCATGCGGAACCACTGCATATGCTGTAAGAAAACCAAATTCTGATTTGGTATATATGCACAAAATCATTTGTCCATGCCCTGATGGATTAGATGTAGACCATATTAACGGTGATCGGCTTGATAACCGGCGCAATAATTTACGTGTCTGCACCCGTTCTCAAAATTTGGTGAATAAAAAACTTATCCTGAAAGGCACATCCTCAGAATACCGTGGCGTGTGTTTATACAAGCGTACGGGAAAATGGGTTTCTTACATCAATGTTGATTCTCACCGTATCCATCTCGGGTACGTTGAAACCGAAATCGAGGCTGCTCTAGCCTACGATAGAGCCGCGACTCGCCTGCATGGCGTGTTCGCACAACTTAACTTCCCGGAAAATGGAATTGGGAAATAGGAAAAGGAAAAGTGAAATGTCAGGTTTAGGATTACCGGTAAGCGGTGACGGGAACTTTATTAAGTATATCAAGTTCAATGCGAAAAGTGGTCGTTGGTATACCAAGAACGATGCCGGCGATGAATTTGAAGTATCGCAGATGACGGCCGTATTTGATATGCCAAACATCAAAACCGGCGTCATGAAATTCGCCGCCGGCATGGCCCCGGATTATATTTTTGACACGAAAATTGGCACCGGAGATGCCCAGGCGCCGGAAGGGGTATCGGGTTATAAGCGCGGTTTCCGTATTCTGGTGTTTGCCGAAAAGGCGTTTAACGGCGTGCGTGAATTCGCGGCCACGGCGGGTATCGTCAATGATGCCATGAATGCCCTATGGGATGCTTATGACGCCGCCCCGGAGAAGGCTCAGGGTCAGGTGCCGATCGTGTCCTGCACGGCGATTACGCCGGTTGAGAGTAAACACGGAACAAACTATGCACCGACACTCTCTATCGTTGGCTGGGCCGCACGTCCGGGGGCGCTGGATACGGTAGAGGCTGAAGCTACGGCTAAAACCGCCTCAGGAGCAGCGACTACGGCGACAACCATTGCCCCCGGGCCAGCGACAGACGTTCCGCCCCCTGCATCAGCCCCGCAAACTGCACCGGCAACTGCACCTGCAGCCGGAGGAACAACGGAGTTTTAACCCCATTTTAACCCCAAACACGGTGAGGGGATCGAGGAGTGCATTTCTCGATCCCCATTGCCCGCAAACCAAAAACCAGAACGCTTAGGAATACAGGCATGCAATTAAAAACAAGAAAGGGGGCTTGATGCAAGTGGCGGAGACAGCAATCGGCCCAAATTCGGATGCCGCAAACCTTCACCTGACCACTTTATTCGGTCGGTGTATCGAAGAATACCCTGGCGGCATGATGGAACTGCGCTGTATTCATTTTGACCGAACATCAAATTCAGGCACCAAACTGATTAAAGCTAACCTATTCATCGCCGGTGAATTTTCCGCGGCAATAGCCTGGGCCTGCGAGATGAATGCCCAGGGTTTTAATATCTATGTCGGGATTAATCCGCGCAAACCCGGTACGCCGCCGTTTGGTGCCGCGTCCAGTGAAGATGTCGAAATCGCATTTTTCCAGTTTGCCGATCTCGACCGCGAAGATTCAATTAACATTCTGCGTGATACCCCTCTTATCGATTACACTTTCGCCGTCACCACCGGCACCATTCCAACCGTCAGGCCGCACATTTATTTTGAATTGGAAACGCCGTCGCGAAACATGACCGCATGGACAGACGTTCAGATCGGCCTTAAGAATTATTTTAAATCCGATGCTGTAATTGACCCGCCGCGCATCATGCGCCTGGCCGGCATGATCAGTTATCCGAATACAAAAAAAGCTGCCGAACGTGGTTATGTGACCGAAACCGTAACCATTCGAACTGAATATGAAGACGATCGCCAGCCGATATCATCGGTACTGATGTACAATACATTTGCGGGCATTAAAGATGCATCGATCGATAAGACGGTTATGGCAACGTCGGGTGATCCGCTGGCCCTCAATACATGGGGTGAGGGTATTAACCCCGAACGGTGCATTAGCAATATCAAATCCGGCCAGGAACTCCATAATAACACCCGTGATCTGGTTGCTCATATGGTTGGAACTGGCTCACCTGATTGGGAAATAACGGCTCTTTGTAATGCGCTGTTGATCCAAGTATCTGACGGCGGAACGATCGCACAGTTAGGTGATCTAATCAATTCGGCGCGGGGAAAATACAATATGTCTAACGTGCCAAAATCCTCGCCACCATTGGCGGCCGATGGCACTATCTTGCCGCTGCCATTTGATTGGTTTTCAGAAATGACACCGTCAATCGACACAATTGATTTAATTGAAGACACGTTAGGAGACGGGCAAATGTCCGTCATCTACGGGGAAAGCAACTGTGGCAAAACATTTTTTATGACAGATGTCTGCTTTCATGTTGCCATGGGGCTGGATTGGCGCAACCTGGTTGTTGATCAACGTCTTGTTATTTATTGCGCCCTTGAAGGCAAGCACGGAATCCGTAACAGGATTGCCGCCCTTCGCAGGCACCACGGCATCACACCGCGTATTCCGTTTATCATTATAACCACCAGCATTAATATTCTGAATCCGGATGCTGATATACAGCGCTTACTTCAAAGTATTAAACAGGCTGAAGAAGAATGCGGCATCGCTGCAGGATTAATTGTTTTGGATACGCTATCTCGTGCGCTTTCCGGCGGCAATGAAAACAGTCCGGATGACATGGGGGCACTCGTGGTCAATACAGATGCTGTACGCCTTACGACAGGCGCTCACGTCGCATTCATCCATCATAGTGGCAAAGATCAGGCAAAAGGAGCACGCGGCCACAGCCTCCTAAGAGCTGCTACCGACACAGAAATTGAAATCACCAGAAACGACGATGTGTCTGTTGCGACAATCATGAAGCAACGGGAATACGAAGGTAATGAGAAATATGGATTTACATTAAAGGGTATTGAATTAGGTGAAAATAAAAACGGGAAAATTGTCACGTCATGCGTAATTGAACCGATAGAAATTGAAAAGGGAAAACGTGTCGGGAGACCATTAAAAATAAACGGAACAGGAAAACAGGCACTCGAAATTTTGAAAGCGTTAATCAACGAACAAGGAACGACACATCACAATACGGAAGAATTTCCGGTTGGCATAAAAATGGTTACCGAAGAGAACTTCAAATCTTCATATGAGGCCGCTGGGGTCGCACCTGACGGAAGAGATAGTCAATACTATCGCAATGCTGTCAAAAATCTTCAAAACACAGGCCACATCATAATACACAAGAACTATGTATGGGAATTGTTGTGCGGAGAAAGTCAATGAAACAGCGTGTTACAGGACTATTTTTAGTCGTTGCACAACAATGCACAAGAAGTATTAATCGACTTGTTGTGCACGTACAACACTGCACAAGAAGTGTTAATCGACTTGTTGTGCACGCACAACAATTGCACAACAATGCACAAGAAGTATTGACTGAATTGTTGTGCAGAATAAAGTCAATAAATCTGCGGGTTACAGACAGTTTTTTAGGTGCTGCACAACAACGCACAAGAAGTAAAACAATGAACTGGCACATGCACAACAATTACCCTCTCTCTGTAAGAGAGGTAAGTGCTGTGCGGAATTCTTGTGCAGCCAACGGAGGTGGGAAGGAGTTATTCGGAAATTCCGAACAACTGAAATCGGAGACAAGAAAATGAACATGTCCTACGGCGAGGCTGACAAAATTCAATCGATTATCGAAGGGGTTGATTTTGTCGCCAATGATATGGAAATTCAAGGTGGCCGTGGTCGTTTCCCCCTGCTCGTCGACAATGAAGTACGTTAGTGGTTCAACCGGCAACGGCAAAAATTCAACGATGCCGTCTGGAGTTTCGATTGTGGACAAACCGACATTCAGGGGGCAGCCATGATTCGTGGATGGCAGGCCCTCAACAAACTGGCAACCGATGCCGGTGCAAATTTTCTCGACCCGGAGGTCTGGGAGGTGCGAAAAGACGATGGTACTGTGGTCGCTATTGTGCGCACAAATGCCGAGACGTCGAAGGTCGTGAGTGATGGTCGTTACCTCCAGGTTTGGACGCTGGATGAAATTGCCCGTGTGATGGCGGCGAACTCACTGGTTGGCAAAGCCAAGGAAGTCTTTCCCGGTGCAATTGTGGAGAGCCATAAGACACTGCGACGTGAAGAGTTGAGTGATGATATTCCGTTTATGTAGGGGTAATTGAAAGTGATCATAGCATGAACCGGTCCATGGAATGCCGTGGCACCACCCGTCCGGTACCGGAGGCGGTCAAGGAAGACGGTTGGCAGCGTCTGGGTATCCTGGTGGTGAATATTCTCGACGATCGGCTGACATGGCCTGAAAAGGAACTGGTAAACAATTTGGGCAAGAAGCTGTAGGGGAAAAGGGAAGGGTGATGGACAATAAATACCCCACCGGAATCTGGATTCGATACAGTGACGGAACGCTCGACTATCAGGAATGGTCACCGCCCAAAAAACCGAACTATCAACGGTTCATGGATCGGCTGACAATGACTATCGAAAATCTTCTATCCTGGCATATGACGCGGGCAGAGAGAGGGTCCACCAATGGGTGCTGACGGTTTTGCTATACCATCCTTGCAAAACGGCACTAAAGCCACTCAGCGGGCGAATTCTGGCCTCTGGACGTGTGTTCAAGTGGTCGAGCGCCTTGAGGAAGCGGTTGACACGCTGTCCCGTCTACCGATGCCCGGTCCGGTCGGGTATCGCTCGTCGATGCCGGACGTGCTCCGGGAGTTCGGCGATGTTTATGGGATTGCCATTGCGGAGGGCGGATACCGGGACATGGAAATAAAACCGGACCCTCCGGATATGGATGCGATTGACCGGACCATCGAGGTTCTGCACTGGCTGCGTCAGGTATCGCGCAGGGACGCCAGGTTGCTGTGGGCGCGGGCGTCAAGGCGGAACTATTGGTGGAAGCTCGCAGGCCGGTTTCGGATGGGTGAAAGTACCCTCAGACGTAAGCATTTACGAGCGTTGCAGAATATTGTAGATTGGCTGAATTCTGCGGATATGAAAAAAAGTGCTTGACTAAGTGAGCAGGTTGAGCAAGAATTCGCCTGAATTTCATATACCATTTGAGAATTGCGCCCGCACCGCTGTCGGTGGCGGGTTTTTTCATGGAAATTAGGTTTCACTAAGCTAGGGCATCATTGCTCTCCAACTGTCGCCATTAATTGTTGATAGTTGTTTTTAATCCGATCGGCACGGTCTGGGTCTCCGGCTGCATCAAGGCCAGTTCCGCCGCAATCAAAACAAGTTTTGCCGAAAGCGCGTTTGCTTCCTTCGCAAACTATACAGTAGGGATAATAACGATGTTTCGGTATAGGTTGACCAGTACCAATCGCGGCCCATACCTTTTCAAGGTGGTCCCAACATTCATTACCTTTATTATTCATGGTCATTTTCTTTCTCCTTTTTGTGTCTGACTAACATTAGCGATTATCCAGCATTTGATAGACAGCAACAATAGCCTATCTCCGGTAGAAATCTTAGTGAAATTGACGAAATGAGTCCATTCTATGGCAAAGAAACGCACACCCAAGCAGGAGAAGTTCTGCCAAGTCTACATAGAAACCGGCAATGCTTCGGAAGCGTATCGGCAGGCTTATAATACTGACCGGATGAAGTCAGCGACGATAAATCGAAATGCAAAATCCCAATTGGACAACAGCAAGATTACAGCAAGATTGGAAGACCTGCAATCAGAACACCAAAAACGTCATAATGTGACGGTTGATGGTCTTACTATCGAGTACGAGGACGCACGAATTTTGGC